>VTLG01013975.1_pt1 | contig 48410 bp, 64 predicted proteins | sample 4694571 | NCBI WGS metagenome assembly VTLG01 (sample SAMN12604809, study PRJNA352737) | marine metagenome | biome: ENVO:00000447; feature: ENVO:00000209|ENVO:00000569|ENVO:01000036; material: ENVO:00002151; isolation source: viral sequences binned using virsorter ... | reverse complement strand
TGTAACATAGCTGTTGTTGCGTTTGTCATGGCGTAACAACCAACTGAGTGTCCAGCCGTAATCGCCAAACCTTGTCCATAACTTATTACGCCTGATGAATAATACTGATGGTCATTACCAACAGTGAATGGCAATCCACTTATTCGTGCATTACTACCCACATCTGCACTGGTGCCTGAATCTGTTAAATCGGTAACTACTATATAAGCAGTTAGATGTACCACTCTACCAATCTTAGTATATGAGCCTTCATTGTTGCCACCAGCTACCGCAGTGTTTGTGCCATCTGTGATTCGTGGAGTCCAAGTGCCTTCTTCATAGTCATCTAATACATTTGCACCAGCATTTGCGGCTTGCGTTGCTGGAAACTGAATACCAGCAGTATGAACTAAAGCCCCACTATCTGATGCCATATACACAGCAGTTACATCTGCATTACCAAGAGTTACTGAGTTGTCTGCTTGTCCTGTTACTCCGTATCCAATAACAGTTTGGTTAGTGGCAGAAGCGTCGTCTGTAGCTGTCTGACTACCTACCAATGTATTATAAGTTCCAGCCACGATGGCATCACCTGAACTTTCACCAAAAGCCGTATTCGACCTTCCTGTAGCATTTTTGAGTGAGCCATATCCAACTGCCGTACAATGACCAGTTCCACTATCTCCAGCTGTTAAGTCTTCTAAGGCTTGATAGCCAATCCCGACGCACCTATTAGCTGATGTCAGGGATGTGAGAGCAGATGAGCCTATTGCTACAGTTCCTCTGCTATTTGCAACATCGTTAGTGGCAGTAGATTGTAATGCTTCAAATCCAATAGCTACACATTGGTCTATGTTTCCTACACCAGCATTATAGCCTATTATAATATTATCATCACAACCAGATGAGTTTATAGCTGAACCAGCTCCAGAGCCTATAACAACATTATTGGTTTCACCGCTATCTGCCGCTGATAAAGCATTGTAACCCATTACTGTATTATGAGAATTATTTCCCAATGCATCTCCCGCATGAGAACCTACTACTGTATTGCATTCTCCAGTACAAGTTACTAATGTGTTATATCCAAATGCAGTATTATGATTTGCTGCTGTATTAGCTTTTCCACTCTGATAACCAACATAAGTAGAATATTGAGCTTCTGTAATAGCCAACCCTGCATTATATCCCACAGCAACCGTACCATCTGCATCAGCATGATTAACTGCCGCTAAAGCCCCAGAGCCAACCGCAACACAATCAGAAGTTGTCGTGGAGACCAATAATGCACTTTGTCCGATTGCGACATTTTCATCTCCAGTAGTTATCTCTTTCCCAGCACCATGTCCAATCAGAGTATTATTTAATCCACCAGAAGCAATATCTTCCCCAGCCAAATAACCCAATAATGTATTTCCAGAAGTGGAGTCTGCTCCACCAGTACCACCACTATCATTATTCGAGAGTGAGATTCGGGAGTTGTCATCAATGACCATACGAACATTACCAGCCCCCGCTTCTATCTTAGTCACACCATTTGTCTGACAAGCACCGATTGTGAATACACCTGTACTTTGAGTGTTGGTAATTCTTGCGGCTTGTGTATCTTCCGCACAACCAAAGATAATCTTTGCTGTGGCATCGTGGTCAGAAATAATACTTATACCAGCGGCTGTGCTTCCTTCAACAACTAACTCATCGGCATCTGCATGAGCAGTTGAGCCACTATCTGCACTTTTAACATGGAGATTACCGAGAGGAACTGTCTCTCCAATTCCGACCTTGCCTGAACTATCAATTCTCATGCGCTCGGAACTATTAGATGCAAATACAAGCGAATTTCCATCGTGTAAATAGCCAATCCATGCTTGATTCGTAGTGTTAGCGGTGTCGCACCAAGTGAGATAGCCAGAGCCATCTGTCGGATTCGCTATTGTAATTCCACCCACTGAACTTGACCCAGAGCTAACGACTAAAGTCCTAGAACCTATATTATATGAACTGGGTGTAGCTGTATTTATTCCGACATTTTGGTCTTTTGTTAAGGTCATAACAGTATTTGTCGCACTACTACTTGAGACAAAGATGCTCATATCACAAGGTACTTTAGTTCCAGCAGAACCATTTTGGATTACTTGGATTCCAGCACCAGTATCAAAATTACTGCCGTTATCTACTCCTTTAAAATTAATCGTGCCTAAAACTGTATCATCGTCGGTTTCAACTGTATTACTTGCATGATTACTGTGCCGAATATTTAATGATGCGCCATGCCCTTCAGTTGTGCTATAAGTATCCAGATTTACCGCATGACTTCCACTCGCAAGTTTCGATTGAATGTTACCTGAGCTATCAATTCTAAATCTTTCCGTGTCATTGGTATGAATTGCTAAATAATTGCTTGTATGGTCATATTTAATACGACCAATATTTGTATCTCCAGAATCGCCAAAGTTAATATCGCCCGTGTCATTTGTACCTGAAGTCAGTTGCAGTCTTGCACCAGTTCCAGAACTTCCAGCTTCTATTTTAATTACTGCATTATTTGAATCATTTTGCACATGAAGAAGTTCATCTACATTCGCACCAGTATCTCCAATTCCCACCTTGCCATCGGATGTAATACGGACTTTTTCAGCTAATGAACCATTCAAACTCGTCTGAAAAGCCATATATGAATCTTGAGTAGATGCCGTAGCAGTAAATGATGCTTCCTTACCTACGAGTATCTTACCTGAATCAACAGCAGTACCACCAGTATCTTCTAAATCGAATCTTTGTGAAATGATACCCGTTGTATCAGCGGCATCACTCTGATTAACTAAAATTAATGAAACAAATTCACCATCTGTGTCTTTAGTGATTTGCAATCCATCAGTAATGATTTCACTATATGCTCCACTACTATCACCGCTTACAGTTAAATCACCATCAATGGTCAAGTCTCCATTTATTGTACCACCTGAAGCTATAGAATTAGCTGTAGTTGTAACAAAACCGCCTCTCATGATAACACCATTCTAACTGTACAATCAGAACCTCCCTTGCGTTCTAACCAAAGATATATATTTTCACCTATTCCTTTAGGTACTCTCATTGAATATATTGTATCCCCTCCCATTAAATAAAACACATTAGATGTATTTAAAGCATCTGAATTTGAACTAGTAAATTCAAAATATAAATCATTATCAGTCATTAAATGAACTGTATGATAAGATGATACATCAATAGATTCCGCACTAGAACCTACTGTATTAGCTGACTGACCATCCCATCCAGCTGCAGAATCTATACTTAAAGATTCATGGGTTCTATATTTTTGTAAATTTGCCATTGTATTCTCCTATTAATTAATATTCAGCTTGCGGGGCGAGAATGCTCCCTATCTGAACTTTATTACATTAAACTAACTGATTTAAGCACCCTACTTCCACCAGTCTTATCACGTTTCTTCATTCCATATCGTTTTATGGATTCATCAAATTTTAATTTATGAGTATTAGATAATTGCATATACATAGCAGCTAAATTAGGGTCTGGAGCATTGCCAGCTTTATCCATATATAAACATTTTTTTATATAATCCACTACTGCTAAATGCATTGTATTATCTAAATCTATTTCATCATTAATAGAAAATACACTATTAGGTTCAGCGTAATAATGAATTAATAATCCATCTGATACAGCTTCTGATATAGCTTTCCATTGTTTTCTAGTTGTATTTCGTGTATTCCCACTAGAATCAACACTAGTAATTAAACATAATTTATCACCTTCTATAAACCACCTAGCTTTATCATCTGGATATTTAATATTACTTGCCATTATTTATCATCCGGTGTTGTTAATGCTGATTCACTTGAGTCAGCATCCATTAATAAAATATTTTTATCTATCAGTCTTGGAATTTGTATATAATCACCATCAGAATCCATTAAATCTACTCTAAAAATTTTATTAGCTTCAAGATTATTTCCACTTGAATCTTCAGCGTCATCTCCTATTTTATACCACATTTGGTCTGCAACTGTATTCATTTTAGCCTGTACTGGTTTAGTACTATGCATTCCTATTTCAACTAGAGCATCATTAAGAAGATTTAAAATATAAACTTCAGGAATACCTGTGAATACTTGACGAATTCTACTAATAAGTTCTTTAACTGATATTTTATGAAGAGCCATCTATTTACCTATTAATGCTTGTAATGCTTTGTCATAATCTACTTGTAACTTAGCTTGTTGTTTTTCATACCAACTATATCGAGATGTAGATACAGATAATCTACTTTGAACTTCTGATATAGATGCATTTAATTCTTTTATTCTCATATCTCCTATACCTGTCCATTCAGATAAATGAGCTTGAGCCCTTGATATTTCTGTTGTAGCGATACTTAAAGCACTACTAACAATTTCTACATCTTCATTTGCTAAAGCTCCATAAGCATCAGTTGTTGCTGATGGTTGATTACTATTAATTACATCTTCAGCATTATCTAAAGCAGCTTTAACTCTTGTAAGTTGAGATTCATTAGTAGTAAAAGTAGATTCATCTCCAAATATAGAATCAGCATCGGCAGCAAGAAACTTACCAATCGCTACAGTAATAGCACTTAATGCACTATTAATATTTGAATCAACAAGAGATAAAGAACCTAATACATTTTGTAATGATTTTATTGCTCCATATAAAACAACAATATGTTCAGCATCATTTGGAAAAGCTGATATAGCACTATCACCAAAAGCTACTGTTGGATATGCAACTGCAGAATAGGAACAAGAACCACCAGATGGAAGGACATCTAAAGAGTTATTGTCTATAAAAAATACAGGGTCTGTTACAGTAGCATATATCATATCATTTGGGTCAGAAGCTCTTCCTTTTTCAGTAGCTAAAATTCTTCTACATTGTTGATTAATATCACCATCATTTCTAAAAACATTTAATATTTTTCCAGTAACTAAAGTTTCAGCACTGCCAGATGTAAATGTATTAGATGATGCGCATAATGGTAATAAGTTAGGTGGAAGATTATTGATTACTTCCTTCGCACCATCCGTAAGAAACTGAGTCAATTCAGCTTCAGTTGGAGATGTTCCACTATTATCAATAGTTAAACTTGTTAATCCTTCTACCTGTGCTTCAAAAGTTGCCATTACGCACTCGCTACATATACCTCAACACTACAAGCAGCAGTATCGGCCTGAGCTGTAATATCAACTAAATCTTCAAAAGAAACAGTTAAAGCAGAAGAACTAATATCCATCATATTAGCTAATCCAGCACCAGAAGGAATAATGAAGGAATGACCGGCATTAACCTTTATAGCAAATTCTCCATTATCTTCATCTCTTAAAATTAAAGTTATATAATTAGAAGAATCTAAATTTGTAATTCTAATATATCTAGTTCCTGCTTCGGCAACTTGGCCAGCTAAATAACTTTTACCTAAATCTGTTTGCAGTGTTACAGCTACACCCAACAAACCGGATTCTGTAGTCGGAACACTAACTGTTCTTTTGATTACTTGAGTTATGCTACCAATTTCTAATGTTCTTTTAGAACCATAATCCTGATTATCAAGTATAATATCTTCTTGTATTTTTACTTTTAAAGTAGCCATTATTTCTTACCATATTTTACTTTTTTGCCAGTTTTTTTAGCATATTTTTTTGCGGCTTTTTTACCAGCTTTTGTATACTTAAATTTCTTTTTACCAACTTTAGGCATTATTTCTCCTTTGTATTTTTTTAATATCTTCTTTTACTGATATAGAAGATAATTCTATATCAGTTCTTTTTCCTAAATTACTCATCATATATAAATTAGTAGTAAATTTAGATTCAGCTGTTTTTTTACCGCATTTTTTACAATAAAACCATCTTTTAGGATTTGGAGATTCACAATGAATACAATTCATTATGAGCCTGCTGTTACAAGTGTTAATATTCTATCCCCTCTTAATTGAGTATGAGAAATAGATATAACCTTATTATTAGTTGAGTCTAAACTAGCTATGTAATCTTTAATATCTCTAGCTAAATTACCAACTGAACTAGCTTCTGTACCTGTATTAGCATGATGAATAAATGATTTTGTTTTTACATTTCCGTAAGCTGCCATAATATATCCTTATTAAATTCTTTTTAGATTCAGGGGCTGCCCTTTATACGACAGCCCCCAGAGTTCTAAGGACTCTTAACTTTATTTATTCAGTTTATGATGTAGTAACAGCTCCATCTTTACCAGAATTACCAAACAAGAACCAATGTCCACCATAAGCATCAAGTGATAAAAAATCACCTTTTAATGCAGATGTTCCTATGATAACATTTGAAACACCAGTTGCTCCATCAGCACTTGAACCGGGGCCGTCATCTCCAGTATCTACTTCTGTTTCATTAACTTTACCAAATACAATCGCACTTCCAGCAGCAATAGTTATTGCTCCAGTAGGAGTGTTTTCTTGTACCCAGAATTTATAATTAACACCATCTTCAATATCAGCACCAGTTGGTAATGTAATTGAAAAAGCACCACCAGAAGATTCTAAATAAAACTCTTTACCACTATCAGCTTCTGTAAGAGTTCTTGCGGCTCCAACGAGCTCAACTTTTTTCTTCCAGTCTGTATTTTGGCTATTTTTATTTAAATAATCACTTCTCATTTTACACACCCTCCAAATTAATCAAAGCGTGAGTTTCAGGAAGAGAAACTTCAAGACCTGCTTCGGTAAGAATCATATCTTTCCGTAAATCTTCATCCGCTGCTTGAACATTTGTTTGGATTGATGTATCACGATTAACTCCATTGCCTACAAGAGGTCTGTAAGATACATGGTCTAAATCAACCATACACATAAAACCTGCTGCTTGTCCTCTAAATAAAGGTTCTTTCACTAGAGATAAATCTCCATGAACAGTTTCAACCTTCATAATGCGATGACCAAATGAACCTTGACTTTTTTCAAAGTTATAAGCAATAGATGCCGCGTCAGATGCAACAGCCATACTACTATCCATAAAACCACTTAATTTATTAAAGTGTGAAATAACAGGAAGACTAGCTAATGCTAGTTTTGCTTGACTTCCACCCCTAGCTGGGTCAAAGATAACTTCTAAGTCAGATAGTAAATCATCATAAGACCATTCAGCGGCAGTTACAGATTTAAGATAAGCTTTATCTTCTGTATAAGATACTTGACTTCCATCAACATTAGCTTGAGATTGAGAATTAGCGATAATATGACCAGCAATACCATCAGTATAGTTAATACTATTAGCACTACCACGCATACCATATAACATCGCACGCTCAATATCAATCTTATGTTCTCTTAGTTTTAGATTCCAAATGCGTTGCCACTCATCAGCATAACCACGATAAACAGTTGCACGAGCAGTATTACTCATTTCACAAGCTGTTTTAAATATTTGAGTATATCCATAATCATGGTCGAGCTTTTGAGACCAAACATCTGGAGCTCCAGAGCCTTCTTCAAATGCAGTTCCAATAACAGTACATTTAGTATTGTCATCTACAGCCGTAGTAGAACCATTAGCCGCAGCAATAGTTGTTGCTTGGCATGTAGTTACAGAAGAAGATGTTTGTACAACACTATCTAAACGAACAGTACACCATTCAGGTTGATTGGTTGAATCATCATCTTCACCAATAGAAACAACCATGCCGGGAATAAGCCATGCGACATTAGCCCCGCCTGTAGTATCAAATGTAATTGATGTTGAACTACCAGCTGCAGCAACTGTAACAGCCGCTTGAGCTAGAAATGCCCTATCAGTAATAGATACTTTGCTTCTATCTTCTAAAAATCGGAACTGAGAATCTGAAGTAGGAACTTTTGCTACTTTTGACAGATATACGAAAAATGGAGACTCATCAGGCGCTAACTCAGCAATTCTATCACTAAAGTCGAATAATCGTCTTGTATGAAAATCTGTTGCAGAGGTACCCGGAGTTCTTGCCCCATTGGCCGATAAACTGCCAGCACTATATGTTGCCATATTCAGTACTCCTTAGTTTATTATTATAAAACCTTACTCCTGCTTCCCGCTTGCACTATGGCTTCCCACATTTGGTCTTTTTCTGATTTTGGTTGATTAGCTTCTTGACCTTGTAGGACTCCTGCTGTTCGGGGAGCCTCTTTGGCGGCTTGAACCGCCTCGAATGAACTTACATTTTGTTCATTAGATGGCAAAACCGGAGATTGATTATTACGTGTTTTAAAAACATCAACTAAAGTGTCTAGTGTCATACTACTACCCGGGTCAGTTGACCATTCCATAAATTCACGTACTTCCGATTCTGTCATTTTGTGAACATTTCGTAAATCATTCATTGTATTATTTAGTAACATTTGCTCTTTCATTTGAGCGTTTTGTTGACCAATCGCCTGATTCACTACTTCTTGCTCCCTCTGTTGACGAAACTTATAGCTTGGTGACTCTGGCTTATAATACGCATCCCAAGGATTAAATTCATCCTCAGGTAAAGAAGTGTTATTATTGACATTGGATGCTCTCTGATTCTTTGCAAATTCACTAGCTAAATATTCCATATCCTGTCTCATCTTATCATTTTCGGATTTTTGTCTGTCATACATTGACTGAAATTTCCGAGTTTCATTTTCCCAATCTACTTGATATGTTTCACTTTGATTTACACCATGGTCAGCAACGGGGACATCTTCATATCCCAATTCTTCATTACTATATCCAGTATCTTCTAATACTTGACCTTCTTGATTTTCTTCATTCATTATTCTCTCCTACGATATCCTTTAAATTTCGGGAACAGAACTAAGACCTTCTCCAAATTCTTCAATTTGTGGTTTTAATTTTTCCATTTCAAGCTGTACCGCGTTGTTGAGTTTATTTGATTGTATTCGCCTATCGGCTTTCGCGTCAGACTGCACCTCAGAAAGTTTAGATTTAAATTTTTCAACTTCAACCCGTTTTCTATCAGATACAGACTCTCTTTGCGCTGTTTGCAAGTCTCCTTGCAATTCTTTATTTTGTTGTGACAGTTGCTCTACTTGACTTTGCAACTGTTGAATCTCACCCATTCTTTGGATAAGACCTTCTTTATCAAAAATTTCTGGATTCTTTTTAATCACTTCTACCCTATCTATTAATCCCATTTGGAATGCTTCAGCATATACTTGATATTCAGTCCATTTACTTGTTGGTAATGTTGAGCCAGGCTCTACACTCACATCATGTTGTCCAATATTATGCCTATCTTTTTGAATATCCATTACAGTTTCACTATAATCATCATAGTAATTAGCCATGACTTCATTAACATTATTATTTGCCTGAACTAATCTAAAAATCTTTTTAAATGTATAATGCCCTTTAGATAATCCATATACTACTTGCCCTAATTTTCTAATACTTAATTCTATATCACGTAATTTAGACTTAGGCCTTTCAGCTCCTTGAGCTAACATTCTTTCTGTTCCACGTACAGTATCAGGAGCTTTTTCAGCAAATCCATGCATTAGCTCTGGTAATCCAAATGTAAAATCTATATAAAATTCACATGACTGTATTAATCTATAAAATTCCCCAGCTAATGGAGTAGGAGCTGGAAAATGTGGTTCTCCTTGTGAACTATCAACTTCTATAACAGCATTCGGATTAGACCAATCTTGTTCTAGTTGACTAATATCATCTACACTACCTATTGGAACAATTAATTTTAGACCCGCAGAAGCCTGAGCATGAGACAAAGCTAAAGACCAGAGTTTATTCAATAGCCTTTGCATAGGTCTCGCCCTAGAAATATCAGACCTCGGATAGGGTGTACCACTATAAATATTAGGTAGTGGTACAATAGGATATATATCAGTATTGAGAACCGATTCATAAAGAACCACTTCACCAACAGAAGCCACTACCGCAATACGGGTCTGTAAAATTTCTTGGAATTGAACTAATCCACGTTCAAAAACACCGGGATTTTCATTAAGAAAATTCTGAAATTCTTCTTCATTTAATATCATTTCTTGTTGACTATTAATATCAATAATCTGATAAAAAGGAATTTTTGTTTTATAAAATCTTTCTAATACCTGATATTTTTTCTGATAAGCATTTTCTAAATCTTTAGATTCCGCAGGCGTCCAAGTTTTTTGTTGATTACTTTGTTGAGATAAAGGATAATCTTCATCATCGCTATAAGTAGATATATTTTCTATTAATCCCTCTTCTAATTCTCCTGTTTCTGGATTAACCTGAGGCCCAAGCTCAGGATACATATTTATAATTTGTTCTCCAGTTAGAATTGTAGATAAAATAAGGCTGTCAGCATCTTTAAAATATCTATCACGACTTGTTGATGGAACATAAATACGAAAAGGATTAATACTTGTAAATTTAACTTCACCCTTTCCAAAATCAGCATCAGCATCAATATAAGCATATAAATATCCAAGACCTGAAGAGCTATGGTCATGTATTGCTTCTTTTAATTGAGAATTACCATCAGATATTTCCCAAACATAACTTAATATAGTTCTCCACATCTTAGCAATCTTTACATCTGAGTCTTCTCTTGGAATAACTGTAAAGGCTGGAGATGATGATGTAAGCATGGCTTTCAGCTTTTCTACAGCTGGGCCAACTCTGTCCATAGGTACAGCAGCTTGATTTCTACTTTCTAACTCATCTACTTCATCATCACTAAAATGATTGCCGTAGTAAAAGTCTATATCTTTCCTAGCTTCTGTATCCCAATCTGAACGAGCGTCACGATAGCTCCTATATAGCTCTCGTGTGATTTTAGCTCTGGGGTCTTCCTGTATTTGCATATATACTTTATAAGTTAGTAAACAATTATAATACTTGTCAATAGCTAAAATAAACTTTTTTTAGCTAATTCTTGCTCCTGTAAACCAATTATATTTTTTGCCAGTTTTACGTGAATCGCTACGATTATTTAATTTATTCTTTTCTACTTTGCCACTTAATGGAGGCTTAGCATAATAATCAGCGTAGTATAATCCATCCATCAAGTCATCATGTTTAGCAAATGGATGCTCAAAGAACTCATCTACTATTTCAGTCATTTCATTACGTATATATAATTTTTTTGAATTAACTATTGGGCCTAGAGATGTTTCTAATCTATCTTCTTTTTTAATACCTGCTGGTGGCCTAACTCCTTTAAAGATACCGGGAATAAGTCTTCTATCTTGATTAGCTATTCTTGTTACCATATCCCTAACCATTTCCTGAGCTGCTACTGTTTCTATAGTTACTCTTTTAACTGGAGAATATTTTTTTGCTAATTCAATAATCTTTTCTGGAACATCAAAAGTAGGAATTCTTTCATGGAAATATTCAATAATATATCTATTTTTATCTTTATCAATACCAATAACAAGAATAACTTGAAAATCAGACTTCTTTGTAGCTGTAGCTGCTACATCAACTCCTATATACACATTAATTGGTATAAAGTTCCCATTATTATCTTCAAGGTATGCAAATTTATCTTTAGATACGAATTTATAATTATATTTTTGTATTCTGTCAATTTTAAAAGCTGCATCAGATATATCACGAGCATCGTTCATATACTCTTGAGCAAATTTATTAACCATGCCAGCTTCAATAAATTCTTTTTTCTTAGTATCTAATTTAGATAATGGAAATTGTTCTGGCCATAATGGTTTATCATTTTCTATAGCTTTGTAGAAAGTTACATCCCAAGGATAATCACGACCTTCATTTGTCGCTTCTCTTACTCCATCAACAATCATTTGCAAAAAAGAATCATAATGCACAATAGTACCAGCCAGCCATATCCATCCTTCCCTACCCGGAGATTCTTCAAGAGCTGGATATACAGTAGAAACAATCCATTTTTTAATTTCATCTCTTCTTTCAGGAGTTTTGGTATTTAGCTCAGATTCAAAATCATCAAGGATAATGCCAGTATAACGTACATCAATTTCTGTACGACCACGTAATCTCTGACTAGTACCCTTAGCTATAATCCTATCACCTTTAGCTGATACAATATCTTTTTCTGTCCATCTATTACCAACAGCATCTCCCGCTAGATTACCGAAATAATATTTTATTTTATCATTATATTCAAAATGAGATTTAACATATTTAATATGGTCAATAGCTTGCCCTTGTTCTTCAGCTACCCATGCTATAAATAATCGCTCACCTTGAGGAGAGAATAACATTTTATGTATAATAGCAGCTTTAGAAAGAATTGATTTACCAAATCCACGTGGTAGTATATTACAAATACGGGCTGCTGGTTTTGTACTAAGTAACTTTTCAGCTACTTCGTAGTGAAATGGTGGAGAAGAGCTTTTATTTAAAAAATCTTTAGGAAGAAACGCTTTACCAAAGTATATTAAGTCTGATAAAGAATTTTTAAGTATTTCATCATTAATCTTAGATTCAGAAGGAGATGGAACAATATTAAAAGTATCTATATCTTTTTTATTATTCATTACGATGAACCATATATATCAATTTTATCAGGGTTGCCAATTACAACTAACTTATCACCTTCTTCATATATTGAATTACAATATTTACAACTATACCCTATAGGAAAGAAATATTCATTAAAAACAATCATTTTTTTATGATTATTAATTTTTTTATCACAGGCACGGCATTTTGACAATCTGCTTTTAAATACAGGCATAATATATAATGAAATATCACTATGTGATGTCTTGTTCTGCATGCCCTATAGCTTTAACATTAGCGCTATTAAGTTGATTTAATTGTTCTTTAGTAAATCCCTGAAATACAGTAAGCGATTCAGTCTTCTTATCATTTGGAAACATACCAGCTATTTTCATCATCATTTCCAGAGCTCTTAGTTTATCAGAATCCCTAGCATCGTAGTTATCAATAATATCTTTTGTTTTAGCTAGTAAATATTCTTCATCAATACCAACTTGCCCTAACATTTTTTTAGTTTCTTCACTAATCAATTTTTTTACCCTTTTAGTTTTTAATAATGAAGCAGAAGCGCTTTTGGAATAATTTGGGTCATTTGTTTTAAATATTCTAAGATACGCTTGGTCTGCTGGCATTCCGTTAGCAACATACTTTGCAAAAACAATTTCACGACTATTAGGTTTCTTTTCATCTATTCTTTCTCTACGCTGAACAACTCTTTTAGTAAATTTATAAATATCATCAGCTATTTCTCCAGTAATCTGTATTGAATCTCTTACTGGATAAGAACCAAGTACAGTTCTTACATATTCTTTGCCATTTTGAAATGTTGCACGATGTAGTATTTTACATACTTGTCCATCGTCTGTAAGAACCCAATCTCCAATTTTAGCTTTACGCCAGTCATCTACAAGTTCTTCATCTTGGTTATCAAAAAACTCATCTTTATTATCATATAGGTATTCTAGTTTTCTTTTGACAAGTTTGGTATGCATAGAGCCACTCCCAACCTAAATTACTTGATAGCCCTTGCCATCCCTCCGGACTCTATGCGTTACCATCTACTAATTTTCCCCATACGTATGTTTTTCCTTTATGTATATCAATTACATCAATTCTAAAATTATTATCATCAAACCAATCTATAATGCCAAAAGCATGACACCAATTTGTATGACGGCCCCTTAGCCACTTGTTTGTTTCTTTTGACATATCTTTTAAACAGCCAAGTGTCCAAGCGTGATGAGCTCCGTCTACATGAGTAACTCCTTGCCGTTGTACATCATGTGTATGTCCATATACAATATTCTTGCCAAGATTCATTACATGCTGTCTTGTATGATTAACTGTGCTATAATGACCTCCATGATAAAAGAACAGTTTGCCAATTTGCATTAAATGTCCATATGGATAATATTTATAACCTCTGTCTTTAAGAGACATAATATTTTTAAATTTATATTGTGGTAAATATGGAAATTCTTCAACAAATGCATTTAGCCAGTCATCATGATTTCCTTCAATCATATGCTTATTTGTACATCCAATATTTTTTAAAGCATTATCAAACAAGTCTAGCCCTTGATTAACCTTTTCAGCTTCAATTTCCAGCTCATCTAGTGTAAACTCTAAAGGTGGCCGTTTTCTACGCTTGTATCGCCAAGGTGAAACTGATTTCCATTCGCCAAGGTCGCCAAGGCAAACAAATATATTAGGTTTAACCATTTTAATAGCTTTTAATACTACATTAACCGCTGCATCGTCTTGCAATGGAAAATGTACATCAGGTATTACAATCGCCCTTCTATGCTCTTTTTTATTTGACACTACTAAGCCTCGTATTTTGTATTTATAAAATCTATTGGTTCTACTCTTTCAACCTCTAAATTTTGAATTCTTTCTTTAATTTCTGATATAATCTCTATTTGTTCAGGATTGCACTTTAGTATTTGGCCAATACTAAGTTTTTTACATAAATGACGTAATCTTTCAAGGGTATCTACTAAATCTAAAGTTTCAATTTTCATTATTTATCCCCGATATTACAATATTATCAAAATAATCACATTTCTTTTTAACTTGGCAAGGTTTTCCCGCAAATTTACTTTTTATTTTAAAAATTAGCACCCTATCTACTGTTTTCATCATGCATCCAATGCAATTACCATTATTCCAGTTAGCACAGTGCTTCCTTGCTATCTCCAAATTATTACTTTTAATGTTTTTATCCCCATTTTTTAAACTTAAAGGGCAATTTTACAGGCTTTTTTAAAGCATTCATTATAGGGCTACTCTTCTTTCTTGTTTTTTTCTTAGCTCTTGGCATAATTAATAACTCCAATTTGTTATTGTTATATCAATATACTATCTTTTCTACTAGAGAAACAAGCTAAAAGAAAAGTTTCTTCTTATATAGCAATAGCTATAGCTATAGCTATATATAATATATCTATATAGATTAGCTATAATATATATATATATATATAATAAAGCTATAAACAGAAATGATTTGTGTGGAAAATGGAAAAATTGCTGTACAATGTGAGTGAGTCTTTTACCCGCGACGGATACCCCCCAAAATTGGGTTGAAAAATGGGGAGGAGGTTGAAAATTTCACCGAGAGGGATTAAAATTCTGTATTATACATAATGTATATTATACCTTACTTTCTATTAGACGATAGAAAATCTCTATTATACATAATATATCTTATAAGAAATCTCTATAAACTTACCCCTCCTCAATAATATCGTAGATATTATTTTATACATATTCTATTACCCATAAAAGGAAGATAACGACCAAATAATAATCTAATTTAATAGTGATTAAATTATTATTTGTTTGTTTGTAAACTTTCTCATTTGTAATTTAAGGGTATGAAAAAGGAGTTAATAGTCATGAAAGACACTAAAAAACCAACAACAGATAATTCTGTTGTAAGTTTACCAAGTCTTGACAACCTCCCGGAACTACAATCCGAAATCACTAATAGTGAATGGTTTATTAATACAATTAATAATCCATCATTGAAAAACGTTGGTGGTGATTACTGGAAAATGCAATTACTCGAATGTCTTGACAAAAAGACAGGAGTTTACACTCTTGAACTTGTTAAGACCAAAATAGAGATAATGGTACAATTCGGTAAAAGACCACCTCGAGATGGTTTCGGAAGTAATGGTACGGATTACTCTGAAAAGATGAAAACTACGAAACAACAAATAATCTCATTAATTAATAATAATAGTAATGAGAATGGTTGTTTTGTTGGTGAATCAGGGAAACAATACAAAATCCAAAATCCATTCTTTAGGGAGTACGTTGAGGTAGATGGTAAAATGAAAATGTTAACAACGTTAAAACGTGGTACAACTTACAAAGACCACAATGGAAAGAAAGTAACGAAGTAACATACCTCTAACCACATACCATTAAAGAGGGATGGTTTTAATACTGTCCCTCTTTTTTTACAACGTATTCACACTCACACACAAAAAACACAACAAGGTAAAAAACATGACAAAAGAAACTAAATATTGCCCTAATCCGGATGAATGTAATGGAAAATGTCCTACATTAAAAGAAATACTTAATCAAATAGATAATAAACTTGACAACGTATTCGAATTCATTGTCACATTTTTTGAAGATATTAAAAATATTGAACATATTAATGATGACTTACCTCGTGAAGTACTGTTGAATCATATAAAGCTTTATATCCATAAAGAACTACAAGTAGTAATTAATAAACTTAACAAATAAAAGAATTATATAATGTTGTCAATATTTATAGATAGAAAGAATACATTAACATTTACCTACAATGGTAAATCTATTGTTGAGTATATACCCAGCAATGACCAGAAAAAATTCATTACAGATTTATTTGACGCTAATAAATTAATGTTTAAAGATGAAGATGGCGCTGAACATAAATTACCTGTAATAATTCATGATAATATAAAGAAAATAACAACGAAGCTAAACTGTGAAGGTATACAGTATTTTGATAAATACGCTGGAGTACCAAAAGGCGTTAGATACATACCTAACAAAATGATAACTTACGAGCGAGACAGACAGGACTGGCTAATAACAAGAGTTAAGCGTACGTTTAGAAATTATGACAATGAAACTTTAACAGAGCAACAGTTCAGAACAGAAATGAGAAAGTTGCTTGATAACTAAAAGGAGCAAAACATGACAAATAAAATAATCCAAATCATTGAGAAGCTAATGGATGTTTTAGATAGTGATATATTTTCACATACAATCGCTATATTTATATTGTTAGTAATATTAATGCAATTAATAAGAGTCGCAACATGACAGATGAACAAAAACAAAAAATAAAGATTGCGGAAACATTAGTAGAAATTAATAAACAATTTGTAATACTATTAAAAGAAATGCAAGATTTAAAAATATCAATGGATATACTTATAGAAATGCGCAGAATGACAAAATATTATCGTCAATTAACTAATCATATAATGGATTTTTTGCGTAAAGATTAAACTGCTTAAATGATAAGGGATGTGCTATCTGTCGGGGAAAGTAAACCTATTATATTAAGCAAAGCCCCTGTGTTTTAGTCATGTTTTACATGGGGGCAAGATTTAAAAGATTTGTGCTCGACACGAGGTTGAGCCATTAACAAAAAAGGAAGCGATATGGCGAGTTACAACACTCCAAATGAGCCTTCTCCAGAAGTAATATACAATGTAGATTGCATGCATGAAGCATTAAATGAAAGTGGATATATTTGTTCACCCGAATTTGCTGCTAAAGTAGTGCCATCTATAAATACAAAGCCCGTTAGTGGTGCTTTTTTGTATGGTATGGCTGGAACAGGTAAAAGTTATCTTCCAATGATACTTGCAAAAGTGTTAGACCGCCAGCTTTTCATACATCAATGCACTCAAGGCACAAGAGAAGAAGATTTGCTAGTCAAAATTATGCCATCTGAAGATACTACTTCAGGTGTTAAAATAGGCGAAGGAAAAATTCTTCAAGCTGCCATTGAATCACGCGAGAGACCAGTAATACTAATGCTGGATGAATGGGATAAAACAAGACCTAGCGCAGATGGATTCTTTTTGGATTTTCTGCAATATGGAAGATTATCCTTGCCAGGCATTAAAGATGGTAATATCCAAGCTAATTTGGAAAATTTAACCATATTTATTACTGCTAATGATGAACGTGAATTTCATGAAGCTCTGTTACGCAGATTTCCAATGATTCATGTAAATCCATTAGAGCCAGTAGATGTTGTATCTGCTCTCAAATTGACTCATAAGAATAATACTTACATTCCTCAGATGCTTGACTTGTATATTCGCAGTGTTGCGGCAAAATTGCCAAAACCAGCAACTATACAGGAATTACGTCAAATGATGGATGCTATAGATATTCTTGGTAGTAGTGCTGATTGGGATGCTTTGGTGTATCAGTACGTAACCAAAACACCTGAAAATCATTTGATGCTTTCAAGACAAGCTAAAGTTGAAGGATTTGATATAGATTCGATTGCTTGTGTGAATGCTGATGATTACGGACTTGATTATGTGCCTGAAGGAAAAACTGAAGATGATAAATTAAAAATGCCATCTCTTAGAGATTTAGCAGAATTTGATGAATCATTTGAAGTTTCTAGCTATATTCCTGAAAACGCTAGTGTTGTGATTGCGAGAGATAATGATGATACTAAAATTTGTGATGATATAATCATGAATAAGAATATGAATAGCAATGACCCTGATTTAGCATCTATGCCAGATTGGGGAGTTATTACTAAAGATTATGCTTATTTAACTGATGATATTCATTCACATGATGCTGTCATGATTGATACTCGTAATGATTTTAAGAAGCTTCGTGGTGAAGTTAAAATAAAAGATAAATACATAACAAGAGCAGAATTAAACAGGATGATAAGCCATAAATGGTACATATCAAAACGTGATAAAAATGAAATAATTGCCAGAAAATTGAACACTAAGAATGTTGATTTGCGATATATTGAAGGTAAAGGCGTAGAAATTATAGCTAATACACATGGTTCATTAGAAGGATTATTCAAGCTTAATGCTCGAGAAAATCTTGTGCGTATTAGTCAAATTACATTTTTACAAGAAAAAATGTCACAAACTGAATATGCTTTATCAGAAATTGATGGTAATTGTTCAAATAATATCGCAGTTTCCGGTCTTTGGGGAGTAATTGTTGAAGGTAGATATGACATTGGCAATAGTGTACTAAAGTCAATGAGTGAACATGATGGATTCTGCAATGGTTATTGGTTACATTCTCCACGTGGAATGACATATGCTGAATGTAAACTTTCTCAAGTTCCTAGCTTTTTAGAGCTAACTAATGATAAAGGTAAATTTCAGGTACATAGCAATGGATTAGGTTTTAGTATAAAATCAAAAAACCTAACTTTTTCCGCAATGGATTTTGGAAACTATCAATTAGGTATGATGAAGCTAGATATTGATGATGTAGTTGATGCTAAAACATTATCTTACATTAATTTATGGATTGCTGCTATACCATTGTATAGATGTTTCAAGCATGATGGAGATATTGCAGAAAAACTAAGAAAAGCTGGATGGAAAATTCATTACAGAAATGTTAATACATTACATCGTAATGGAATTTATGCACACATAGTATATGATTATGTTATGTTTTGCTCATTTATTGGAGATAATCCTTCTATGGATGAACCGATGCTATCGCTTGAAATAAAATCAAAAATAAAAAGGATAAAAGCACTTGAAAGAACGTACAAATCCGCTCAAGTCTAGTTGGCGAAATTTCAATTCTCCGAGCTCAAAAACGGAGAACAGTCTTCATAATGCTCCTATGCTCAATAACAGTATTGAAAATACGCTATCTAATGATAAATCCTTGTTTCAAGCGAACAATCTGGGGGGCAATACGCCCCCCGGGTTGAGCAAACCTATCGTTAATTCTCAAAAATTGTTAGAAAAATTTAAAAATACTTTTAATATTAATGAAAATAGCATTAATGAACTTTATGAAATTGATAGATGCTCATCTGATGATATAAAAAAATTAGAAGCAAAATATGGATATTCAAATGTTCGTAAATTAACAGAATTTGCTAGAGCTTTAGATATGAGCCGTATTAATCTTTATCCAGCTCCATCTGGAAATCTTAATTTAAAAGAATTGAAAAACAGAAGATTATCTGTAGAGCTTTCAAGAATTATATCTAAATTAGCTGAAGACCATTATGGAGCTATTACAGAAGGTGATGAATTCTGGGATTGCAATAGATTAGCTATGAGAAAAATTAATAAAGAATCTATTATTAAATGCCGAAATTCAAAAGAAAAACATAATATAATAATTATGCTAGATAGCAGTCCTTCCTGTTCTAAACAAGCTGAATTTTATAGTAAAATTGCAAGTGAAAGTTGCAAATTTGGAGATATTGAACTATATGATGCTCCCAATGCAAGACTTGTTCATAGATATAGCCACAAAGAGAAAGCTTTTGTACGATTTTTAACGCCTGAAGATATTATTAATGATGTTTCAAGCTGGAATTTCTTTAAAAATAGAACTATAATATTTTTCGGCGATTTTGATGGTATAAGTATATTAACTAAAGCTAGTTTAACAAATAAAATTTACTGGTTTCATCCATCAAATGATGAATATCATGATTTAGATTATTATAACTACAATAAAACAAATTTTACGCTATTTGAAAATATAAATGGAATAAATGAATTTATGAAAGCATGCAAAAAACTTAAATAAATAAAAAAGGAGCTCATTATGAGTAAAAATAAGTGGGTAATTAGTAAAGGAGCTAAAACGCCTAGCTGGTCTAATCACAATTCAATGAATGATGAAGAAATAGAAAAATTCGCATCAGATATTGCTAAAGATATAGATACAATACATGAAAATTCTAAAAATAGAAGTGGCAAGTTTTTAGGACTTTACAATTATTTTAAAGAAAGACCTAATACTATATCAATAGAAATTGATAGCCCTGAAATGATGGCTGTTAAAATATTAAGCATAGGAGATATAGAGGAATTTCTATTTTCTATTTGTAGTTCTTTAGATATTAATCGCAAAAGCATAGAATTTCGAATCGTAATTGACAATGAAAAAAATAGAATTGATGGCGTCGAATACACCATAATTAAAGAATCTGAAGAATATAAGCATCATAAAATTATATCTTCTCTAATTAATATGGGCTTAGATGTAATAACGCCAGTATTAAGTAATAATTATAAAAAATTATTATCATTAATTAATAATAAAACTGATAATTATAAATCAGCAAAAGCTAATTTATTTAATGATTTAAATGACATCATGAATGATGCTGGAACTGATTTAGAATATGATTGGGATGAACATACAATGGGTGAAGCGTAAATATGAAAGCTCAACCATGGTCTTATTGAGCTATTACATGGTAATGAGTATCCCATATTAGGAAATAGCGGAGCGTAAGTTTATAATATTGACTTTCTACTTGCGTTCCGCCCCATTGTATAAAATTTTTAAAGGATAAAAAATGAAAGAAGCAATGTTAAAAGATATTTTAAATGATGAGCAAATTAAAAATGTTACAAAAATTGTAAATAATAATAATAATGAAGATATACTAAGAGAATTAAAGTCATACTTTATGACTATAGCTAATGAATTATTAGAAAAAGATGTTCACCATGATTATTTAGCTTGGTGTATTTACGCAAATTTATTAAATAAATAAAAAAAGGAGATTATATGAGTATTTTTGATGATGCTAAATTAGTTCACGTTATAAATGCAGGGGAAAATGTTTGCTGTGATGGATGCAATGGGCCATATGGAAACAATATATATGGTGGTGTAATCATTGGTGGCTCTGCATATTGCGGTGAATGTTCTGATAAATATGGTTATTCAAATGAAGATTATAAATATGCTGATGAAATTACAGAAATTATGGATTTTAATAAAAGCTTCAAGGACAATGTTCTTGAATATCGCAAACGCATGACTGGTTCAAGCGATGGAATCATGGAGATTCTTACTATGAAATAGTCTGCACAAAAAAAGGAGTCTTAAATGAAAGGCAAAGAGACTGCTGCTTATGATGATTATGTTGATAATATTTTATCAACTACATCAAATATTAGCAGCTCAGTTCCAACAAGACTAACTACAAGAAGCTATTCAATGTTTAGCTTTTTGAATGGAAATCGTAAAATTACGAGAAAAAAAGTCAGAAAGTTAGTAAAAGCAATAGAAAATAATGATATGACGCATCTTTTTCCTATTCTGGTAAATCAAGATTTAAAAATTCTTGATGGTCAGCATAGATATGTTGCTTGTTCTGAATTATCACTACCTATTCATTATGTTATTGTTGATGATATGGATATATCAACTATAGCTAATTTGAATGATAATCAAGATAAATGGACTGCGTATGATTTTCTAAATGCATGGTGCGAAGCTGGTCTACATGACTATAAAATATTCGCAGGATTCATAAGAAAATATGGGTTTTCTTTTTCTGTTGGTCAAGTTTTATTATTTGGCAAATGGGGAGGAAAAAACTACGATGATTTTCGTGAAGGTAGAATGAAAGTTGATAACTTACAAGAAGGTACTGAAAGAGCTGATTGGATTCATTCTTTAAAAGAATTGAGCCCACATACTACTGACAGAACTTTTGTTTTAGCTATGGTTCAATGCTTTAAGCATAAAGATTATAGCCATGATAGAATGAAAAGAAAGTTATCATATCTTGGCAATACTATTAAGAAATCAACCAATAAACAAGAATATTTACGTCAGCTAGAAGATATATATAATTATAAGACGGCTGAAGCAAATAAAATACGTTTTTGGTAACTACTTGATATATTATATATATAGTTATGGCTATAGCTGTATAGTATTTATATAGTAAAAGTATTATTATTATTGGCTATAGCTATAGCTAATATATATATATATATTTATAAATACAAGTAAAAAACAAGTTTTTTAAAAAACATAATGAATTTTACTTGATTTATTAGTAATTTCTTAAATGGAAAGGTTAGGAATCATGGAAAATACAAGACATTGTTCATTTCGCTGCGATGTAAGCACGTGGAAACGATTTAAAATGATATGTCATTTCCAAGACATTACTGTTCAAAAGCAGTTATATAATCTAATTGAACAATACGTAAGCAAAAATACAGGATATGCAGGAAAGGAATCTAAAAGAAATATACAATCTGTATCTCCTTCATAAGAACGAACAGCACACTGCTGTGCGATACAAGGATAAATCTTGGTTTCATAGCAGTGCTGCTGGACTTTGTGCAAGAAAGCATTTTTACTCATCTATAGAGCAAGTTGAAGGAACTCCAGTTGATGATAATACGCAACGTATATTCAGAATTGGAAATTTAATACACGAAGATATACAAGAAGCTCTAACATGGTATTCTCAAATTCATGGATTGCCATTACTCATAGAAAAAGAAATTTATTTAGAAGATTTAAATGTACGTGGCTTTATTGACCTCGCTTTAATTGATACGGAAGGAGATAATCACGTGCTATATGATATAAAAACTTGTAATGAATGGAAATGGAAAAGTTTATTTGGAAAATTTGGAGATGGAAGCCCTTCTGTTAATTATCAATTACAATTAGCTACATATGGGTTATGGGCTAAATCTTATTACAATATTGATGAAATAAAAATGAAATTATGTTATTATAATAAAAATACTAGCATGATGAAAGAAATTGAAGTACCTCAAGAGTACATGGATGAGGCATATGAGTACTGGAGTAGGGTTAATTTGCTCGTGGCGGACAAAACTCTACCAGAGGTAGACTTGGGTACGTCTCCAGTATATAAATGGGAATGTAACAAAAAATACTGTCAATTCTACAATGTATGTGAAGGTGGATTAGACGCCAAATAAATAAGTTAGAAAAGATTTAAAAATGATGAATATTTCCCCGCAAAAATGCAAACAGTGCTTAAAAACACGATGCAAATGAAACGGCTATGGTGGATGCTACCATGCGGGGAATATATTTATGAAAATTATTTGTGATTTATGCGAACAGGAAAAACCTGCAAAAAAAAGTGATGGAATATGGGTTTGCAAAGATTGCGATAATAAATTTCCAAAAATAACAAAAGGAGATTAACTATGAGATACTACTGGGAAGCACTATTTAGCGTTGAATATTTTCCATATTGGGAATTTACTATGCTAATGGTATTGGTTTTGAATTTAAGTATGCTATGGAGATTGCATAGAATAGAAAAGAAATCAGATATATTAAATGAGCTTACTCATCATATAATAGATGAAGTAGAATAATGGTAATGTTTGATATAGCGGAATGGATAATTAATTTAACTGTTCTTGGATTAGGATTATTTTTATGGGTAATAGCATTATTTGGAATAATAATGTTATTTGCTGTTTCTCAAAAATATATCAGAGAAATAAGGTGAGTGTTGATTATTTATTAATTAGTTGCATATTTCTCATGTTTATAAGAGATGTAATAAATAAATTAAACAAAAAAGGAGTCAATAATGGCAAAAAACAAAAATCTTGAACTCTGGAAATCAGTTGAAACAACTGACCCTGAGTTTACAAAAAAAGTAAATCAAAGGGGCGGGTTTACAGCTATAGCAGCTCAGTCTCAATTAATGAAAGCTACTGAAGTATTTGGCCCATTTGGAGTAGGATGGGGAGTTAGTAGGGAAAGCATAGAAAAATGGGAAGATGTTGGATTAGCTGTATATCAAGCTAATTTATGGTATTATTATAATGATAAAGTAGAAAACTTACCAAAGCTACATGAATTTCCAATTCATTCATCTATCAAATACCATAGCAATGGCAGGGTAGATGATGATTTTATGAAGAAAGTTGCAACAGATGCATTAACTAAAGGTTTAAGTAAAATTGGTTTTAATGCTGACGTATTTATGGGAAAGTTTGATGATAATAAATATGTTAATCAGCTTACTAATATGAATGGAACTTGGAAAAAGAAAGTAGTAGATGCTGCGGAAACTTTAAATGCTGATGATATGTCTACTATTATGGAATTTATTAATGATGGTTCTGTTAATTCTAAGAACTATAAAAAAGCCCTTGCTCGTATTGATGAATTAAAAGAATCCTATATTACTAACGGCTCATAATGGCAGATGTTAATGACATCATGAAAGATGTTGAAACTGACGATGTCTATTATGATGAAGAAAAGCAAGAAGGGCCTGTTACTTCTGGTACATATGAAGCTTATATTGTAGGGCTAAGACGTAAAATAAATATTACTACGAAAAATGGATTCTCGTGTGATATTTATTGGCCGAGATATCAAATAGCAGATGATTCTCCTACATTTAGAGGTAGGCTTGTTAGAGATAGAGGTCAGTTTCGATATCGTTCAAAAGAGCTAAGAGATAAGAACTTATACTATAAAAAATACCTTGATAAAATGGGAATAAGCTTGTCTCAAAAAGAAATAGATGGTAATATTAGATACTCCCTACCCTCAATATCGGAGGACATGATTTTAGGAAAGAAAGTCTTAATTAATGTACACATAGAGGAATGGAGCGATATTCGAGGTCACCGGCAAGAACCAGTCGGAAGTTTAATAAAAATTATAGAAGATGTTTAGCTGTGATTGGATGTGCTTTGATAAAATATTAGAAATTATGGAAAATAAAAGTAGTGGACATTTAACATTTAAAGACGCTGTTTATTTTGCTAATCTTCCATTGCATTATCGAGGTAATACATATGTGCCTGATTATTTAAAAGATAAAATAATAGTAATGTTGCCTAAAGGGGAAAAAGAACAATTATATATTTTGCGGAGATAAGATGAATCAAATTTTACCAAGTAATATAGAAGCGGAAAAATTAATATTGGGACAAGCTATGGTTGATAATTCAGTTATTGACCAAATATCTCAATATATACCCGAAGAACAAGTGTTTTATAGAACACAGCATCAAGAAATATGGAAATGTATTCTGTCTTTACACAGAGATGGAGCTAAGGTTATAGACCCTGTAACAATTATTACAAAACTACCATCTAATGGCTCTGAAGAATCGCCAGCCTATTACTTAACTGGACTAATGGAAAATGTACATACCACAGCTAATGCTGAGCATTACGCTAAACTTGTATATGAAAAATGGCTATTAAGAAAAGTTATGAGGCAATCCAAAGGTATTGAAAAAGTTATGGATATGGATGGTGAAGGAGCATATCAAGCTTTAAATAGTATGAATAGGGAAATTGAAGATATCCTCAATTTAAGAATAAGAGAAGATTTTGATTTAGATAATTTAGTATCTGCAACAGTTGAACATATGACTATTACAGATAATATTATTCCCTTTGGATATAAACCTTTAGATGATTTAACAGGTGGTATGACAAAAGGAGAGCTAACAGTTGTAGCTGGTAGGCCCGGTCATTTCAAATCTACTATGACAATTAATATTGTTAAAAATTTATTGCACAGCGGTATGAAAGTTTTAGTATTTAATAGAGAAATGTCTAATATTGAAATGATGAAAAAATTAATTATTCTTGAAAGTAATTCATTATCATATCATAAAATGAGAATGGGTAATTTCGATGATGCAGATAAAATTGAATTAGATGCATCTAAAACAATAATAACAGAAAAATATAATAATCTTATTATGTATGATGATGTATTTGATATAGACAGAGCTATGCGTGAGATTAGAAAACATAGACCTGATATAGTTATTGATGATTACATAGGACTTATTGATGTTGTTGGAGTTGAAGATAATAGATTAAGAATTGATAATATAATGAAACAATATAAAAGAGCGGCTAAGACATACAATATGGCTGCCATTTTAGTATCTCAATTAAACAGAGGATGTGAAGACAGGGCTATTAAAAGACCTATATTAAGAGATTTACGTGATTCAGGTTCTATTGAGCAAGATGCTGAAATGATATTGTTTATGTATTATGATTGGAGATATAATGCTCAAGACTCTATGGTAGGTGAACATGGTATAGAAATTATTCTTGGTAAAAATAGATATGGTAAAACTGGCAGTAAAGTACTTGGTGTTGTAGGAGATAGATGTAAAATACTTAACAGTTCTGAAGATGCTATGTATGAAATGAAACGATTAAAAAAGGAAAAAGAAAATGAAAGCTGAAATAGGTAAATATGGAATATGGCTATCTGAGTCAGATATGCATATAGTTGAAAAGGCTTTAGATTGGTTAGAAAATAGTAGTTATGTTTTTAATGAAACTTCAAAAATAGGCTCTATTAAAAATTTGAGAAGAGACTTTCAAAAAATCAAGGCAAATGGAGTTCAAATACCAAAAAAGGTTGAGATTCCCAATGATTATGATGAGCGTTATAATAATGAAATAGCATGCAAGGAGTGTGATTAATGTCAAAACAAAAGAAAAGAAGGCCAACTACAAGAGAATTAGATAAAATAATGAAAAGAAATTTTGGTACTATTGCAAGAGAATTATATGAATTGCAAAATTATGTAAAAGATGTAATAACTCCAATTTGTCATTCAAACATAAATCTTCTTGAAGCATATATTGAATTTGATGGAAAGCTTGAGAATTTTTTAAAATACATGGAAGAGGTAGATAATAATGCAAAGGAAGCTATCAACAAGAGCCCAAAAAAGGGGAAGGAGAAACAGACAAAGGGGAGCGGAACTTCAAAGACAGTCAGTAAAAATGTCAAAAGAATTCGGCCTGGAGTCTTACAACAGGGACAGAGGAGGAGCTCAACATGAGAAAGGAGATGTGGAAATTGATGGACTTTATTATGGTTGCAAAAGAAGAAAAGCTGTACCCAAGTGGGTATTACCAGAAAAAGAAGAAACTGGCGTAATATTCAGAGCGGATAGAATGGAGCCTTATATTTCCATTCCATTAGAAAGGTATTTATTATTAATTTCAACACTAAAAATCAAGTAAAAATTAGAGCCATTGTGTGGGGTTACGCCTCCTTTCCTCCCCGCTTCCGGAACGATGGCTCTATATCCTATGGGAAATTTTGATATAGATTTAGACTTCGGACTCATGCATGAAGACGAAGTTAAAGACATCTTCGAAGGAAAGGGCTCAATAGAAGTAAAAACAGAACGTGATATGTGGGCTCGTACTGGCAATATGGCAATAGAAATTACATATCGTGGTAAGCCGTCAGGTATTAGCATTACTGATGCTAAATGGTGGTGTCACAAGTTTACAATAGATAATGAAACAAAATTTATTGTTCTAATGAAAGTTGAAGAACTTAAAAAAAGAATAAAGCAATTGGCTAAAACAAATCTTATAAAAATAGTTAATGGCGGAGATGATAATCAATCTGAAATTGTACTTGTACCAGTTTCAAGAATAGTAGGTTATGAATGGAAATAGCTAATCATATATTTCTTGGAGACAGTAGAGAAGTATTAAAAACATTTCCTGATGCTATTGTTAATACTACAGTTACGTCACCTCCATATTATAATCTTCGTGACTATGGCACAGCTACTTGGGTTGATGGTGATGAGAATTGTGACCACAAAGTTGGTAGGTTTGAATACAAAGTTAGTTCAAAGCAAAAAAGTAATAGTGGTTCATCTGGTCATCAAGCAAAAAATAAATGTCCTAAATGTGGTGCTAAAAGAAAAGATAATCAGATAGGATTGGAAGATTCTCTTGAAGAATATATTGAGCAACTCTGTCTTGTATTTGATGAAGTATACAGAGTGACAAAAGATGATGGCACATTCTGGTTGAACATAGGTGACTGTTATGCTAGAGGTGGACAAATTAACTCTGATGGTAGGCGTGGTTTTTCAGGAGCCGAAAAATTAGGATACAGAGAAAAGAAAGTAGATGGACTTACGCCTAAAGATTTAATAGGAGTGCCATGGAGATTAGCATTTGAATTACAAAGTCGTGGATGGATATTAAGAAGTGATGTTATATGGTCTAAACTTAATCCTATGCCTGAATCATGTACCGATAGGCCTACTATGTCTCATGAATATTTATTTCTATTTGCTAAAAATCAAAAATATTATTACGACCATGAAAGTATCATGGAATTAACTGTTGGCACAAAATATGCCAAAAGAAACAAAAGAGATGTATGGAATATTAAAGTTGCAAGTTATCCAGAAGCGCATTGCGCTACATTCCCTATGGAACTTATTACTCCATGCATAAAAGCTGGCAGTCCTGAAAATGGGCTTGTACTTGACCCATTTATGGGCTCTGGTACAGTTGCTCAGGCTTCTAAACAATTAAGCCGTAAATATACAGGATGTGAGCTTAATCCAGAATATTATAAAATAATCAATAACAGACTAAAACAAGAGGAGTTATTCTAATGAGTGATTATGATAATACAGATAAGGGAGCATTATTCCCTAATCAATACAAGGAAGATGGTGATAACAAACCAGATTATCTTGGCAATGTTAATGTAGGTGGTGAAGATTGGCGTGTAGCTGCTTGGGCAAGTACATCTAAGAATGGAAAAGAATACCTAAGCCTTCGCATATCAGAACCAAAGGAATCATCTAATGAGTCAGCAAACAACAGTACAAAAAGTACAGACGATAATATCCCGTTCTAATGAAAGGTATAGATGGGATTTAATTTCCAAATATGCAATAGCTCAATCAGAACTAGGAATTGACTTAACCTATAATCTTAAAAGAAAAATTATAGGTACTTTACCACTTGAAGATGCTCCAATAATAAAATTGGAGCGTCTTCTTAAACGATTAAGAAAAGAATATGTCAAACTACAAAATAAAAAATAGCAATTCTATTTTAGCAGATATTATGAAGGGACATAGCCATTCAAATTATAAAGGTCAAAATTCTAAATCCGCTTGGAGTAAAAAAGATAAAAAAGAAGGAAGGCACGTAGATAAAAATACTTTTGTATGTCCAGTATGTGATAAAGGATGGGAATATGCCTTAACTAGTAATGGCTATACTAGAAAAAATACTATACTGTATTCTCAAAATATATTAAAATATAAGAAAAAACGTAAAATATGTAGACTATGTAAGGATGTATCAAAAGATTAATAAAACCTCCCATATTCGGGAGATTAGACCCCTTAAAATGGATTCTTATCTAATATCCTTTGTATCCATTTAGTAGTCACGTAGTCTTTGCCAGCTTTATCAGCGTCTTTTTTATACCATTTTAAAAATTCTTTTGGAGTTTCTTTAATCTGTCCTTTAGAACCTCCTCTAGCTAAATCAGTCATTGTTTCCCAATTCTTTTTTTCTTTTGCAGCAGTTTTGGATACTGATTTTAACATATCTAAATATTTATCACTACCTTTTAATAATCGTAAAACTCCACCTATAGGTAATGCATCTTCCGGGCTAGGTTGCCATGGCTCAGGTTGAGTTCTTATACTGTGCTGAGGCTGTTGCTCTAATTCATTCTCAAACATAAGTCTATCCATTTGGCTATGTGGTTTGTCAGATACAGCTGACTCTAAATAATCTATTAGTCTTGGCATATCTTATCCTTTTTTATAATATTTATTTTTATAATTAATAATAGCCCTATAAAATTGTTTATACTTTTCATTATATATTGACATTATATCATCTTCTTGTCTTCTCTCTTCATTTGATAATGCGTTTATATACTCCATGTATAATGACTTACCTGTTTTACCACGTTGCTTTGCCCAGCTTTTAGGTATTGGCCTTAAGCTTGAAATTGTTGATTTCAATCTACTGCGAGCTTCTTTTTCAGCCATTGGATATGGCCATCCTTTTTCTTCCATAATTATATGGGAAAGCATAGCTAATGAAGAATAATATTTTTTAGCTATTATATCTGGATTATCATACCAAAAAACATCTTTCATCACTCTATAATGAGGAGTTTTAGATGTAATGCCATCTTCATATTCAATATTAATATTTTCTTTAGGGTAATAAGTATCTAAAAATTGATACTGCCTACGCTTTGAATCATCATATTGTTTTACATTTTGCTTAGTAGCTCTTTTAATAATTTTTTCAGCTGTCCCATATACAGCCACTATTTCTTTCATTCCATCTCCAAGAGCGGTTGTACCAAACTTTTTACCTTGAACCCAATCAACAAGATTATCCCATACAACTTCAATATTTCTAAGTGGAACAGGATAATAAGCTTCTTCAAATCCTCCATATTCATTAGATGCATTACTAAATAAAGCAAGTCCCTCAGCTTTTAAAAAGTAATCCCAAAATTGAGATGGTAAATCCTTAAATTTATTAACACGCTGTTCATCAAATAAAAAATCATATGCTGAATATAAAGTCATACCAGATAATGTTGATAATCCAATATATTTCATAGATGGAACAAGATTGCCATCTACTATAGCAGGCTTTACAACATTTTTAGCTACTGTATCTGTAATACGATAGGCAACTTTATAAAATAATGTTAATGGTTTAGCCCATCCTCTTCCCATCCAATATGGAATATATGGTAAATCACCACTACCCTGTGTAATAACATGAGCTTGTTGGGCAGCTTGTTTCATTTCAGCATCATTAAGTCTAAAATCAAAACCTTTAAGTTTTTTATCTTTTGGATTATGTTCTATATATTTAGCAACTTCACTTTTATATCTTTTAACTAAATTATCTATTTGTTGAGGAGTAAACTCTAATACATCTTTTAATATTCTTCTACTATCATTTAAACTTACACCTTTTGTAGCTGGATTTTTTTTCATTGCCATATTAGCGATATGTATTTGAGCTGAATAAGGGCCAATAGATGAAGCGATAGTTCTATTTAAAATTTCAGTAGTTCTCATTAATCCTAAATTTGGCAACCATCTTTTTATAAATCCAGATGTTGGGCCCGCTTCTAAATGCAAATCAAAACTTGATTGATATGTAGCTCCAATTTTTTCAGCATATTGTTTAGAAGATTTCCATTTAGTAAATGGCTCTCCAAGAGGATTTAATAATCCACTATTTCTTGATAAGTAAGCTTTCCATAATTCTCTACCAGTAAATACAGAAATATTTTGTACATTACCTAAAAATAAATTCTTTAAACCGCTTAATGGAGATGATAATCCAGCTATAGCAGACCATCTTGTAATTGGTCTCATAAATTCACCAAAAGCTCCTTGCTTTTCACCATATATTTGAGCTTCCATTATTTTCTTAGACCAATCTCTATAATATAAATCACCAACTTGCCTAGATAACCCTTCAGATATTTGACCTATAGTATTATTAATATTTCCATTTTTACCCCAAGCATAATAAGTAGATGTAGAATGAGCAATTTTACTAGAATAATCATTAAGAACATCAATATAATTTGTGTCATAAACTTTAATTCTCTTGCCAACTGTATGAGGAATGTTATTTGCATCAAGTATAGTTTCTCCAACTTCAAAAGGTTTGCCATTAGATTTGTATGCAATATCTTTTGTTATTTGGATTATATCTCCCCATCCATCACGACCTTTAGCAATATACATATATGCTGGTAAATCAGCAATTCTTGTATATTGTTGTCCATATATATTATTCTTATTATTTATTTTTTGAATATCCTTAAGCGTTTGACGAGCAATATTAAAAGCCTCATCAAATGGTAATTCTTTTAGTTTTAAATCATTTTTAGCCATATAAAGAGCAGCTTTATCTAAAGCTTTGCCATCTGGTACATTAATAAAATCAAAAAATTCTTCTGTAATTTTACGCTTATAATAATCTTTTGTATAATAATGTTTAGATTCACTAGGATTTTTAATAACTTTTTTCCTAACTTTAAGAACGCCAGCTTCATCTCGGTATTGTTCTCTAATATTAAGTTTTTTTCTAGTATCAATTCTTACTAATTTATTATTTTGATTCCATACTACTGCATTTTTATTGCCTGATTTCATCCAATTTAAAATACTTCTTACTTGTTTTTGATGTAATTCAAAATTTTTATAAATATCTACAATTTCAATTTTATTTCCTTGCATATCATAAGCTTTCCAAAAAGGAACTCTTTTTAATGTTTTTGTTGAAGCATCTCTTATATAAGAATTAGATATAATTTGAGCTACAGCCATTTCATCATGAAATTTTTCCATCCTACTCATAATAGCATCTATAGCACTTACTTCATCACCTTTTGCATCTTTTAATTTGAAATTTTGTAATTTCTTTTCAAATATTTTAAATTCTGATGAATTTCTATGAGCCCCAAAAGTAATAGGGTCAAGTATTGCATGAATATGTTTATTAATATCTTTTAATCCAACTCCTGTCCATTTTAAATCTCTCCGTAATTGATTAATTAATTCAACAGGTACGCCCATAGTAGCATTTCTAAATCTAGCTGCATTTCTTTGCCTTAAAGACATATCAGCCCCATATCCACCAAACATATCACCTATAGCGGATGTACCAAAAATAATTTCTTTTGCTTTAGTATGAATAGTTTTTAAAACTTTTCCAAATTTAGGATTTATTTTACTAGCTAAATTAGTTGGCTCAAGTCTCACTCTATTATCAAAAACATCAAATGATATACTGTCATCTCCCTTAATTAAATCAGTAGTCTTTTTTATTTCCCTTACTGTCATATTATCAATTTTACCTTTTGATTCAGGGCTCATGACTTTTAATACTTCTTTTATTTCATTTTCTTGAAATCCTTTTTCTTGAAAAGCTCTATTTATTTTATCTTTAGCCATAGCCAAAGTTTTGTATTCTTGAGATGAAGTAAGTCTACCTTCTCTAGCTTTTAATAATTTTATTTTTTCAGCAATAGAAGGGTTTCCTTCAAATTGACCAACCCAATTTTCCATAGCATATCGCTCAGCAGCCTCACGTGATTCAAATATAAGATTATTAGGGTCATCCCAGCTTGTCTCTTTAAATTTTCTATGATGTGAGCCATCTTTTTTATTAGAATATCTTAAAGTTAATTTATATTCAGAAGTTTTGGCTCTTGCTCCTCCAGTTTTTGTAACCATTTTAGTTTCAGATAATGGTATTCTAGCTTCTTGCATTTGAAATTCACGACCTATGGATTCTGGTACTGTAGAACCTTTCAAATTAATATAAACATAATCTCCTTCTAATTTTTGAACTTTTACAGGATAAAAATCTCCTTCAGCGGTAACATTCATTTCTTTACCATCTTTTACCCATTCTACTAAATCTCCTTTTTCATATTGCCTTTCTTTAATTATTTCTTTTACATCTCTTTCAGAATCAAATATTCTATTTTTTGTAGCAACATTTTCTAAATCTTTTCTTTGAGATTGATAAAAATCTAATTCTCTTTTTTGTTCAATATTATATCTTCTTTCAGTTATTTCTCTAGCTGTTGGCTCTGCTGCTTGACCAGATAATTGATATTTCTTTTTACCACCTATTTCTATATATTCAGATTGCAATGATTCTAAAATAGAATCTTTATTTGCTCTAACTTCTGGTGGCAAATCATCCATTAATTTTTTATCAGTAAAATCTACTTTCTTATATTTATTATTTAATTTTTTTCTTGCATCTTTAATATTTTTACCAGAAAAAGTACCTGATTTATCTGAGCCAACTCCAATATATTTAATAAATCCAGTTTGTTCTTTATCTGCAGCTATTTTCTCACTAACAAATTCACTTATGGATATAACATCTTGATTATTTTTCTTATTAACATATATTGAACCATTTTTCTGATACCATTTTCTTGAAATAGATATTGCATCTTTTGTAAATTTTGTACTATAAGCCATTTCATAAGCTACTGGTGGTTCAAAACCCATATCTATAAGACCATTAAACATTTTATCTTTTACGCCAATATTGCTAAGACCAAGTCCAACATGATGAAAAGCCACAAGACCTAGTCCGTGTAATAATCTATCTTTAATATCTAAATTAGGGTCTGGTTTAAAAGTAAGATAATCTTGATAACTGCCAATAGCTAATAACCCTAATGTTTCTGCTTTACCAGCGTGTTTTCCCCATTTGCCTAATATTGTAGGAACTCCAGCAGATGCAAATAATCCACCTAAAAACATATCAGCGGGGACATCTTTAGCTCTATCAAGAAGACTTGCTCCTGGCTTATTTGATACAAGACCAACAGAAGCAAATGCTAATGCGCTATTAGCAAATCTATCAGCTATGGCAGCTCCTTTATATCCAAATCTTTTTGCTAATGGTTCAATTACTCCTTCTTTATATATTTTAGTCCTACCTAAAGCTCCTCCCCATCTATGTGGAATAACATATCCAGTTCCAGTCTTAGCTATTTTTTTACTTAATCTAGCTGCTTGAGTCTTAGCTCCTTTTTCTACTAAATTATCTATATATTTTCTTTGAGCAAGCTTAATAACTTCTTCTTGAAAAATAGAACCTTTATTAGCATTGTTAAATAATTTATTAAAATGTTGATATTGTTTAGCTAAATCATTTTTCAAACCTCCTTCTCTCATTTTAGATGATGACACTTTTAATAAGTCTTCTGGGCCTATATCAAAAGCTTTCCTAGCTTGAGCTGCGATTTTATCCATTGATTTAGCATGGGCAGACATAGCTTTCCTAGCTTTATTTAACCTAGAAATAGATTTATATACATTTGCTGAATATTTAGCCCCAGCTATTGGAGCTCCAAATCCACCAGTAGCTACACTAGCTAATGTAAAAGGAATAAGACCTCCTGCTAATTCTCCAGTTAATTTAGCGACTTCTTCTCCAAATGTCATGGATTCTGGAGATACAGGTTCATCAGCCCCCCATCCTAAAGTTGCCCCAGATTTAAGCCCACTCCATAAAGCTCCCACAAACCCGGGAGATTCCCCTTCTTCAAGTAGTTCTCTCCCTGTCATTGCAACAGAACGAGATAATTCTTCATCAGTTAATGATGGATATCCATATAGACTAGCTCTATAACTATCATACATGGATGATAAGTTATCTTGATTTCTAGTTTTATCTAAATAAGATTGATATAAATCAGAAGTATTATCAGGTTTTGACTGAGCTCTTATCTTTGATAAGTAATTTTCATACATACTTGACATTTATAATTTATTCAGGATATTGTGTTAAATCTTCTTTATCTCTCCAAAGAAATCCTTTAGAAGTAATTTTTTTATCTTTTTTATATTTACTTTTATTTTTTTGATAATGTTCAAGAGCTTCTTTAATAGAAACTTCTTTAAATCCCGGCCATTCATCAGAAGGAATTATTCCTTTATTAGCATATGTAAATGGACTATTTTTTACTCTAATACCCATTGACTCAGGTTGCACATAATTTTTTGTTACAGGGTCTTTTATAGGAGGCCCAGTTCGACTTATCAAGCCAGACCTTCTTACTTCATGTAATTTTTTCTCCTTATCTTCATCTTCAATAAGACCAGAATTTTTAGTTTTAGCAAAAGCAGATTGGATTGGCTTAACTTCTGAAGGAAAAAATTTATCTATTTCATCTTGAGTCAAGTTTGATATTTTTGTTTCTATTTCATCTGCTTGATTTTTATTTATTTCATTAACATTTTTACCCCACAATTCCTTACTAAACTGATTAGCAAGTGCAGCAAACTCTTCTTCACTTAATTTTCTTTTTGTTGTTGCTCCACCACCAGCAACATCTGATGAAGACATACCGGGATAAAATTCATTTAAATTCTTATTAGCAATATCAAATAATTTTTGAAGATTCTCAATAACATCAGGAGGTGTCTCAAATTCTTTTGTTTTAGATAAAGCATTTATAATATCATTTTGTTTATCTGACCAAAATTTTCTAGCCGCCTCTTTATTAGCTATATGTGAACTTATATCTCCGGCTAGTAATTTTAATTCTTCATCGGATACTTCTTTATCTTGTAATAATATAGCTTTTAATGATTCAAATTTTTCATCTGAGTATGTTTCTGGTAAAAATCCTGACATTGAGTTTAAGAATTTTTCATTAGCTATATATGATTTAGCTTTATTAAACTCTTCTTCTTCAAATGATAAGTCTCTATTAAAATATTGATTATGTTCTTTTAATAATGGCCATGCTAATATTTTTTGTTCATTACTAAGTTCAGACCAACTTTCTCTAATATCATCAAATTCACTTTTAGTTTTTACTTGCATCCTAGTATAATCTTTTATTGATTCAGGAACAAGCACTTTAGTTTCAAAACTTCCATCTGGCCTTGGTATTTTATATGATTTTTCAGCAAATTTATTTATCATTTTTTGTCGTAAATCTGGTCTCTCAGGGCCTATTTGACTTAAAGCAATATCAAAATCCCTTTTATCTCTTTCATATTCTTGAATAGACAGATTATATTTTTGTTGAAACATAATATTATCTTGTTGCTGATTATATCTTTTTTGTTCTTCTAATCTTTGCTCACGAGCTATATTTTGTTGTTCGGCATATCTTTCATCAGCTTTTTTTCTTTCTTGAGCTTCAACAATCCTATCATAATTTTGCTCAAGACTTCCAAGAGCTGAAGTCCAAAAATCTTCAGGAGCCTGTATATTTACAGGTCTTCTACCATATATTCTATTATATTTAGACATAATTAAATACCTTTAGTTTATATCCCATCTTTTAAATATTTTATTAACTTTTTCATATGAGAATTTTTCATTCAAAAATTGTTTTCTTTTTTTGCAACCACCACATTCTTTTATTTTACCACGTGATACAGTATTAATAATAGAAGATACTGTATCTCCTAATCCTTTAGAACATCCTTTGCAGTTATTATTCATGAACATCCTGACATACATTGAACAAATGCATTGTTACATCCTTGCATTCCCATCATATTGCCTTGATTAGCTTGAATACATGATTGTTTTGCTTGTTCACATGATGTTGTGCAATCTCCTTCTGTAGTAGTAGTGGTGCCAACATTTGACCCATATTCCGTTTCATCTCCTCCCGGAGACCATCCTGTTTGTCCCGGTCTGGTAGTTCCTTCAAGCGAATCTAAATGTTTTATTCCAGCTGCCGCATCTTCAGCCCAAGCTTCTCTTTCACCTCTTACAGCTTTAAATAAACTTGATTGAGAAGCAGCTTGTTGACTTAAAAAGTCATCCATTATACTTCCTCTAACTTGAGATGTATCTGACCCTGCTCCAGCAAATCCAGATTTAGCTTGCTGTTGTTGCTTTGCTTGTGTTATTCCTGAAAGATTTTGTTGAGCCCCTCTAGTCGCTGTATCAATAGCTCGAGAAAAATCTTCAAAATGAACAGATTCTCTATTTGGGTCATATTTATATGCTGATTCAAAATCAGCTATATTAGCTTGATTAGGCATTATGCCCATTTGTTTATATATATCTGCGAAATCTGGTAGTGTTGAAGTAGCATCTCCATATGTTATAGCACCACCCGATGTCATTCCACTTATTTGGCCCATTAATGATTTAGGGTCTATATAAGGGTCAATACCGGGATTTGCTTTTACGCTACCGCTATAACCAAATGGTATTAATCCTAATAAATTTTTACCGGGATTACTTTTAGCAATATTGTGAGGGTCTATAGCGTATTTCATTTTACCATCTTCAGTAACAGTATGACCAGTTTCTAAACCCATAATATATTGATTAACATCTGTAATACCATCATTTATAAGTGTATTTTTAAATCTAAAATTTCTTGGGTCTTCAAGGGCTTTAACAAGCGTTTTACTTTTCCATTCATTCTGTTTAGTTTCACCAAAATCAGACATCATATTTCGAATATTCTTACTAGTAACATTAATCCCTCTATCCATCATTTTTTCTCTATCTTCAAGCATTTCTGGGTCAAAATGAACAGCCGTTTGGTAATCACGAGCTCTATCATAGGCTCTTTTACCGCCTATTCCCGGTAATTTATCTAGTAATTTTTGTATGGAAGTTGGATTATATTCATACTCTTCTGCGTATGCTAAACCTTTATTTTTTGGAGTACCACCTTCTTGAAAGCCTTGAATATATGACTCAATACCATACTTGGATGGCATGTTGCGATATTTTACATCTATATAATCACCTTTTATATCCTTATATAATTTACTGTCTGACATCTTACTTAAAAGTTTTTTAACTGCATTTAATTGTTTTTCATCATAAAGACTTTCTGGGTAGCTGAGCATATCTTTTGGTCGAACACCTTTTTTATAAGCATAATAATCTTGACCAATATTTCGTGTTGCAGTGCTGTAAGATTCTTCTAAGTCATCCAAAGCTTTATTATATTTCCTCGCTAAAGTTTTATCATATTCTGTTGCTCCGAGTTTTTCTGCATACTCATCTGCTCTCTTAGTTCCCATACCCATTGAATGAAAAATACCCCTAGCTGCTTCATTTCGACCTTTTCCGAACATTAAATCAGCAATATCACTATAATCTTCATAATATTTGTCGCCTAATTTCTGAAATAGGTCAGGCTTATAATATTGCCCATGTTTATCATATCGTGGATAATCTAAACTGGCAATATTTACGTAATTCATATCAGGTTCTTGATATTCTGCTTTCCTAATTGGCATGCCTCCTGTTTGATATCCAACCATATCTCCAAGCATACCTCCAGTTTGAGCCATCATCATTTGTCCACGTTCAGACATATCAAATCTTGGATAATCTTCAAAGTTTAATTCATCTAAATTTTCTTTACCAATTTCATTAACAGCATTGCGATTTAATACATATTCGCCTGGCTCTAATAAGGCCAGTATGCTGTCACCGGGAGCTCTACTATACTTATTCATTATATTGACGGGCTTTTTTGATATTTAAGTAATCCACCTAGCTGATATGCTATTGGTTGTTGATTGATTAAACCACCTAAATTATATTTTGGTATCATTCCACCATCTTGGTAACTAGTTGTATTTTCAAAAACGGGCATTGACTCTACTTCACGTGGTAAATCAGAATAAAGATTTTTCAACTTAGATAGTAAACCCCCATGATGCTTTTTACCAAAACTATAAACCTTACCACTTTCAGGGTCTTGAAAAAATTGTTCTTCATATCCTTTTTTAGGGCCACTTTTTTGTATATCTGCAAACTTAGCTCCAGTATATCCAGTACCTTCTGATAAATATTCTTCAAAATTCTTATTAGTAGAATAATCTTCTAATACTTTATCATTAAGTTGAGATTGAACATTATGCGTAACACCTTGAATGTGAACATCTTCCGCTTTCCTCTTGTTTGGCCCTGTATTATCTAACCAAGATGCTAATGATGGACTATCTTTTTTTATTTTATCCAATTTTCTTTTATATAACATATTCATAATACCGCTATATCCACCTTCTTGATATGGTATAGGGTTAGATACTGGAGGCATACCTCCCATTTGATACTGAGGAAGATATCCTCCTTCTTGACTTGCTAAAGGCATTGGCCCAATAAATGATTCTTGACCTGTTGGTATTGGCCCAATAAATGATTCTTGATTGCTTGAAATTGGCCCAATTGCCTCATCCATTTGATATTGTGACTTAAAATAATCTTGAGGTGAAATTCCAGTATATGGTAATTGCGTTTCACCAAAAATATTTTCATAGTGACCCATGTCTGATGGCATTTTACTTAACTCTGGAGCTTGTGGCATTTGATTTCCAATATTTTTACCAAATTTATCAGCTATCATTTTTCCATGGTCAGAATGAAGTTCACCTAATCTTACACCAAGTTTTGTATTTTTAAGAAAATCACCCATTTGACTACCAGCTGCTCCTAATAATCCAGCTTTCATATGAGCTCCAGCAGCTCCTAAAGCTTTCCCTTCCAAAGATTCATCAAGACCAGATAAAGCTTCTTGCATTCCTGTATAACCAGAGCCAAGTAATCCAGTTGTATTGGGAGATACAGTTGGTTTTTTACCACCTAATAATTCTGAACCACCTAATAAGCTTCCTATTCCAGCTCCAGCTGCTTGACCAAACATTAATCCTACTGGCCCTAATGTACTACCTAATAAAGCTTTAGCCCCCAAACTACCAAGCTTACCTCCCAAGTTAGATAAAGCTCCTCTTCGAGACATATATTTTTTTAATTCCGATGCTTTTCTTGCTTGGTCTTCTAAGGTTCTTTGTACTTTTCTATCTAAGTTAATACCATATGCTTGTCTTGCTACTCCCGGCATATAAGTCATAATTATAATTCCTTTATCAATGCAATAATACTATATTGCAAGTTTAATATAAAGCCAGTAAAATTAAAATACCAGCAATTTTTATTGTTATATAACAACTTCTATTCTCCATACTGATGTAATAAAAAATTCTTGTGACCCACTTACTATATTAGCATTATCAGCTTGTAAGCTTAATCCAACTAAATCTCCAGCTCCTACAACTGGATTAGCAGTCCAGTCTGATTGATTAATAATAAAATTAGTTTCATCAACCCAGTTGTCTGTAGCATCGAAAGTACAAATAGAATCAACTGTAGCATCTCCGCTATCTATTTTTTCTATTCTAAAAACAATATCTGTTGCTACAGTATTAATATCTGAAGGTCTAAATAATAACTTATGACAAGTCATTCTATATGGAGTTAAGTATCCACTATATTCATCATGTAAAGCAGTTTGTTCAGTTGTGCCATTCCAAGGCATATATATCTTTGTATCTTCTATATCATCTTTGAAATTGTGAATAAATATTCGATAATCTATAAATTTATTGGTGTACTTTAATGTATTAACAGATAATATTTTATCTACATATTGGTCTCCATTAGAAGACATATAAGATTTCCACAACTTTCCATACTTTTTTCTATATATAGCTAATTGACTATTAGATTCTTTTTCTATAGCAACTTGACCATCTACCATACCATTAATTGATGGAGTTCCAGTAAATTCTACAGATGATTGCTTTGTATTTATAAGTTTTCTAATATCTCTATCAGTCAATGGCATTACGTAGCCTCTTTATGTGAAAGCATTCTATATTGAATAGTAATATCATTAATTTCAAATTTAGCAGAATCTGCTTCATTAAATTTAATTTGAATACTTTGGCATTCTATAGGAGATGAAGGAGTTGCCGTAAGAATATCCCAATCTAAACCAGTATTACCTCCCGCTGTAGTTGTATTTGCAAAATCACCAGTAAAAGTAGAAAAACTTTGGCTTCCATTAATAGAATAAGCAAAAGGAGTAGAATGAGAGCCATTAGATTTATAAGTAACAATTAATTTATATATTTTTTTAATAACGCCCGGTCTTCCAAAATCAATATCTCTAGTAATAAATCTTTGATTTTCCTTAGCTATTTGAACTGGTAAGTATTTTTTAAATTGAACATCATTACTATTTTGAAAACCAAGTGTTAAATTTTTATTCCAATCAGTAATAAAATTTGTATAAGTACCACTATCAGTAAAAATTTGATTATCATAAATCCAAGCATTAGTATCAAAATCATATATCCAAGCTTGCTCAGAATTATTAGATGAATTATCAGGGCTTCTCATCATTATAAGAGAATTACTAATTGCATCATATCCCAACATTACATCTTTATAGTGAGCAGTTCCACGATACCAATCATTCCAAGTAATGGAATCGCTTGTAGTAGAATAAGATGTTTCACTAATTGCTAATTTTCTATCAACTAAATTTCTTGTAGATTGACCATCATAAAAATAACATCCATTATCAGATACCCAAGCTATTCCACGATTTGTTTTTGTAACATTAAATGGAAAATTTACTCCAATATATTTAAGAGTATCTTCAAGATACCATCCAGAAGTACTAGGACTTGCAATATTAATAATATGTACTAAATTATTTTTAAAAGCTAAAAGTCTATCAGCGTATGATTCCAAAGCAACATATTCACCATAATCTCCTTTGGAAACATCTATAAAATTATGCTCAAGAAATGTATCAAATTTTCCAATTTCACTATACATAATTCTATCACCATGTTTTTCAAGCTCTCCACTCATAGTTTTAATTTTAACATTAGCTATAAAAGTTCTTCTATTTGCCACTAAAGATGCTTTATATATTTCACCAGACCCACCAATAGCAACAAAATTAACATCAGGGCTAAAACCATTTATAGTAGTATATGTATCAAGGTTAGGTCTTGAAGAATTGCCAGTTGCTGAGCCAACTGAATAATATCCCTTACCTGATTGATAAGACCAAGAAGAATGGTCTCCATCAAGAGATGTCCTAACACCCTTTACTATATCTATATCTGCCAATAATATCAAATCATCATCTGTATCTTGTAATCTAGTATAAATTCTACCACCAGTAATTCTACCGCTATAACCTAAATCTGCATATACAGAAACCCGCAAAGATGTAGCCCCATCAGATGCATGGGTAAATGCAGCTAAGGAAGTTGTCGCAGCTCCATTTCCCATTTGAAATGGCAATGATTCTTGATTTCCATCGTAAATAAAAGATTGATAAAATTCATAAGTGCCTTCTGCCCAATCTCCGTCTGCAGTACCATCAGTAATCCCTAAATTGAACCCTAGCCCACGTTCTAGTATTGGAGTATCATTATCGCTATAGGAATCTGGAGCAGTTCCAACTAAAGCCCCTCCATATGACCTAGAATATGTAATAGCATTTCCAGCAGTACCAGATTCTTTTTTGCAAAATAAAAATTCCAATGGATAAGTTCCAAGAGCTTCATCAATAGTAATTACTTCTCCTGAAATTGCTTGGTCTAATATATCTTTAGTATCATTATTGTTTTGGAAAGTAAAAGACGTAGTAGATGAATTATGAGCTCCCTGAAGTTTTAAATCATTTACAGTACCACTTAAATCAGCATCATTGCCTGCTCTTTTAGGCCTTGCAACTCCTCTATTATTTTGATAATAGTTACTAGCTGTAGTATTGTCATGACTAGTTGTTCCATAAACTTCAGTAAAAGAACCAGATAATTGAGGGCCTGCTAAATTATTTCTATGTTCTTGCCATTCTGCGAATATTAAACCAGTATTAGAATTAAATTGCTGTCTTTGAATATATCCATACCATTTAATAGTACTTTGATTTTGTTCATTTATATTACATACTCTTAATGCATTATCAACATAATGATATATATATTTAGCATCATTTCCATTTAAAGTAGGATTAATTGCGGCCGCTTCCCATCCATCAGCACTAGCAGGGCTAGTTCCTGCGTAATCAGTAGTAGCATTGGTTGACCACACATCAATACCATTAGCACTATCAACATCTCCTAAAGCTATTAATTTATCACCGGGGGCTCTAACTACTAATATAGTAGGGTCTGTTGAACCAGATGATTCATTAACAATATCTCCGCCTTTTAAACAATAATAAATATCTTGGTCTGCAAAAGTAAGCGTTTGACCAGCATTAATTGCAGCATCTATACCATCATTATTATTTATAGTAATTTGTCTCTTACCTCCAAGAGTAGTAGAAACAGAACTTATATATGTTCCAGATGGGATATTTGCATGAGCTACAGACAATCCTTCTACAATCTTAGTATCATCTCCGTCTAATTCTATCATAGTTGCTTCTTCAGCCGCATTAGCTCCAACAATATCGGTAAAACTTGTACCAGCAGCTTCTCCAGTACTTAGAGTATTAACTATATCTATTACTGTAAAAACATTATTATTACTAGCGACGCCAGAAATCTTTATTGTATCACCAATTTTTATTAAGCTACTTGTATAAATAGTACTATTAGCAGAACTTGCTCCACCAACAAGAACCATATGACTTCGAGATGGTACTGGCATTAGAGAGGTGAACCTTCTTCTGTAGTTGGAAAATCAGGAGATGATTGTACTTTTACAAAATTAATATTACCAACTGATGTTCCTACTGCTAATGCAGTTCCAGATTTTGTTTCCGTTATGGTTTGCTCTGAATCACGGCTATGGTCAGATTCAAAATAAAATAAACCATATCCACCTGAACCAGATATAGATGCAGTTCTATTAACAATATATTCAGTCAATGGGCTAGAACTAGTATCACCATCTGAATCTGCTAAATTATCAAATAGTCCACCAGCAGTTTTAATTTTGCCAAGAGAATCAACAGACATATTTTGAATATGTGAATATTCATTTTCAGCTATATCTCTTGGGTCTCGTCTATTATTTATACCACCAGACCAGTCTCTAATTGTATAATATTGTTTAGCCATTAATCTAGTAACTCCACATGAACTAAATCATCAAAAGAATTATCTTTAACATCACCATCACTATCCCAATCACCGCCCCATCGTACTTTAATTCCAAGTTGCTGGCCTATTCCACGAATCATTCCACCCATATAATGAAATCCATCTCTATTTTTCCAATCTATTGGATAGGGAGCTAAGTCTACTGCTTTGCCATCCATATGCTTTGAGTATTTAACTTTTGTAGCTCCCTTAGCCAACAGCTCTTTCTGTCTATTTTCACTACGCAAACCTTCTATGATAGTTACATCCATAATTTTAATAAGTTCATTAAGAACATTGACTAATTTAGCATCAACGCCTTTTAATCGTTCTTTACTTCTTTTACCAAACTTAGGCATTATTTTGCACCTTTAAATTTTTTAAAAAATCCTTTCTTTTTCTTTTTGCCTTTTTTACCAACTTTCTTTCCTTTCTTTTTCTTCTTCTTCTTTTTAATGTCTTCCATTGCTACCATTGAAGAATCTGAATAAGAAGGGTATCTTTCAATTACAGTTGGGATACTCATTGTTACAGCTAAGACAGCACTCATTAATTTCATCATACACCTAACTTTTTTATTAAAACAGCTTTGATTAATTTCCAAACTGCTTCCATTATTGCTTTTTCTGTTTTTTCAGAGATAATTGGAATATCTACTGATTTATTTATTTCATCAATAAGCTCATCTCTTGTTTCATCAGAGAATAGCTCATCAGCTACCATTTTCATTAACATAGTTTTACCTCATGTTTGTTATTAAAAAAATTATTATTGCCATTCCACCAAGAATATAATTACGCCAATTCTCAAGAGACCTTGTTCTACCATTAGATATTTTTAATTGTTCTTTAATATCAGGAAGCTCTCGATGTAAAATAGTTTCTATACTTGCCAATCTTTCTCGGATGTCGCTTCTATATTCATCTATTGATTGATAATCCATTAATGTCTCCCATTTATCCTGCTCATAGAGCCTTTTAATTCAGATACCTGATTATCTAAGTCATTAATTTCTTTTGTTAGAGCATCAAATTTTCTATCTAATTTATCATCAGAAGTATTCCACCTGCTAATTAACTTAATTATCATGCCTTCCATATTTTCAAGTGTTTCAGATTGTCCTTTATTTTCTACTTTTAAATTTTCTAATGCTTCTTGCTGTGCTTCACTTTTTTTTGACAATGACATTACTAAGTAAACAAACATAACGCCTACTACGCCTATCATTCCCGCTTCGCCATATACTGCCATGAAATCCATTAGTATACCTCAAATGGTAATAAAGCCCAAATACTAGAACTTATAAAAGCACAAATACCTCCAAGTATAGTTGCAAACGCATCTTTATTTGACCAACCTTTATATTCTATATGGTCATATAATTCTTTCCCAAATGCAATAACACATAATACTATCCATGAATCTGTTATTCCATAAGCAGCGGCACCAACTATAAAATGCATAAATTTGTCAGCTCCAAATTGTAACAAAAAATTATTTAACTTACTCATTTCTTTTTCTTTTTCCCCCAGCTTAATGGATTAATGTTAAATTCTTTTTCATAAAATGCTACTCTTTCTTCTAATTTTTGACGCTCAGTTTGTTCTTCTATCATATGCTTTTGCAACAAAGATGCGATTTCTTCACTAGCCTCAGACATTCCAATTTCAAGATTTGCAATCCTTGTTTCAATTTGCCAGTATCCATAGACCAACATAGCAACAAGTATGGCAATTTGACCAAGCCATTTAAGGTTGATACTAACAATAGCATTGTCATCAATGACAGTAGTTCTATAACTTCTAGCTGTAGCAGGTTTTTTATCACTCACTTAACATCCTATCCAAGTACACTCCATCCACTATCACAACTTATAACAAATAATATTATGAAGAAAAAAAGGATATACCCAATAATCATTTTAGTTTCTATGCTTAGCTTTCCAAACATATTTTATTTTAATATTGTAACTTGTTGATTGTTTCCATTTCATAATGATGTTATTATACCACTTACTAATTTATGTTTACCAATTAACATTCTTCCATTGCTATTGCTATGAATTTCATTACATTTGTTAACATAAGATTGTTCTATTGTATCCCAACTATTACTTCTCTGGGATATTTCTCCATCTATTACTAAAAAATATTTATATGAAGAAGGGTACGTCAAGGTCTCAACTGTACCATCATTATAAGTTTTTTTTCGAGTAGAACCCGGTGTAGTATTTCGATAAATACGAATATGATGACCTTGAGCGCACTTCCTTATTAGCATTAGTCTTTTTTATCTCCCGGGTCATTTAGTGACTCACGAAGCATATTAATAAATGCTTTTTTACCAACAGATAACTGGTCAGCCATAAACTGATTCGTATTCTGTTTGTTTTGCAAATCGTTAATGTGATTTACCATCATTTTCTGCTCGTCAGTCATATCTTCGATAATGTACTCTTTATCATCAAGATTCAAGACTGGCTTCTTTTCTTTTTCTTTTTTAGCCATTATTGACTCCTTGTTTAGTTAATTAATCTTCTTTGCTATCTTCGTACGCTTTTTTAACCGCATCTGTCCAAACCGCATTAGCCAATGCTTTCAACTCATCAGATTCACCGCTTATATCGGCATCTGGCATAAATGCTGTTCTGTGGAAAGTGAAAGTTATTTCCTTTCCATCTTCTTCCACCGCAGTCCTTGCTCGTTGCTGAATACATTTAAACTCGCCACGAACCTCATAATCGTATGTTACTTTTTTTTCTAAAGCCATTATTTACTCCTTGTTATTTGTTCCACTTAATTATCCAATTAAGAATTAAACAACGTATGTTAATTGAAGCATGATTTCACCATCATCACTAAATTCACTACCTGACATATTTGTTGTTCCACCAGCATTATCATAGACTTGTAACATAGCTGTTGTTGCGTTTGTCATGGCGTAACAACCAACTGAGTGTCCAGCCGTAATCGCCAAACCTTGTCCATAACTTATTACGCCTGATGAATAATACTGATGGTCATTCCCAACAGTGAATGGCAATCCACTTATTCGTGCATTACTACCCACATCTGCACTGGTGCCTGAATCTGTTAAATCAGTAACTACTATATAAGCAGTCAAGTGTACCACTCTACCAATCTTAGTATATGAGCCTTCATTGTTACCACCAGCTACAGCAGTGTTAGTGCCATCTGTGATTCGTGGTGTCCAAGTACCTTCTTCATAATCGTCTAATACATTTGCTCCAGCATTTGCGGCTTGCGTTGCTGGGAACTGGATACCAGCAGTATGAACTAAAGCCCCACTATCCTGTGCCATATACACAGCAGTTACAGATGAATTACCAAGAGTTACTGAGTTGTCTGCTTGTCCTGTTGTTCCTTTACCAATTACTGTTTGATTAACACCCCCATGTGCAGATGGGTCAGTTAAAGCACCGATACAAGTATTGTCGCCACCACCTTGTATTACATCGCCAGCTTTGTAGCCGATACAAGTATTATCAACTGCATCAATATGATTAGCGGCTGTCATAGCCTGATACCCTAAAGCAGTATTATTAGCAGAGTTTGTGATTGCATCTAAACATTGATAACCAATACCCACATTCCCAGAACCAGTAGTCAAGGCAGTCAGAGCATATTCTCCAATG
>VTLG01012781.1_pt1 | contig 48470 bp, 69 predicted proteins | sample 4694571 | NCBI WGS metagenome assembly VTLG01 (sample SAMN12604809, study PRJNA352737) | marine metagenome | biome: ENVO:00000447; feature: ENVO:00000209|ENVO:00000569|ENVO:01000036; material: ENVO:00002151; isolation source: viral sequences binned using virsorter ... | reverse complement strand
AATCAGTTTCATATGCTTCATTATATTCTTCAATACTCTTCCATTGTGTCCATTCACAGCAGAACGCTATAACATCTAATTCAATGCCTAAACCTTCGTTATATGGTTCTATTTCTTCGTAATAGTCATATAAAACATTTAACGCCTCATTACTGAAAGTGTCACTTCTGTTACTTGTTTCGAACGCTCTCTTAAAGTCATACTTGTTTATTATTTTATACATTGCATTATTCTCCATTTAAATATTTAAGTTAATTACTTTTTTTTTGCTGCTGTTTTCTTTGCCGGTGCTTTCTTTGCTGCCGTTTTCTTTAGTGGTTTTATTGCTGCCACTTGGTAATCATAATCATATTTATTGTCAACATCTTTATATTTTGGCTTAATATCTTCAGCCGTTTCGTGGTTATAATCAAAATAGTCTACATTATCCAACTGCATTATATATTTATTATAAACTTCTTTCAATGCCAGATGCTCCATATGATTATATTTTATTTCATTTTCTGCCCATTTGATACGCTTGTTTATTTCATATCCGTTAAATTGATATAAATCGCCTTCAAGATTTTCAACCTGCATTTCCAGCCCTTCAATTTTATTCTAAGGCTTTCAATTTCTTCAGTTGTCGCATTATCAAGCTTATATATTTCTTTTTTAAGGCTCTCAATTTCTTGATTATTTGCCATTATTATTTTTCTAACCTTCATTTTATAATCATATATATATCCATGCGTAGTGCGGTGTATTGCATCAATATATTTTCGTAAAACTTCTTCCGTTCCAAGCCAATTATTAATAATGTTTTTAATCTTATTTATTATGTTTTTCATAATTATTCTCCATTGTTTAATTCGTTTAAAAATTCCATATCTTGCCGCATATCTTCCATTAATTTAACGGCGTTTTTATAACTCATTTCACGCTCTTTTATTAGATGATATAACAACTCTAAGCCTTCAAGTTTTTTAGTGTAATTAGTCATATTACTCTCCATTGTTTAATTCATTTAAATCAACTATTGATAAATACTCATTTAATTTATCAATTGCACCCGTTACGCCAATAAGTTCCGCAAGCGTTGTATTTTTACCTATTTCAAGAGTTGGTATTTCTTCCTGCATTAGCTCCATTGTCTCAACTTTATATAATGCGTCAATTGCTTTTTTTAGTTGTTTTATATCATTTTTAGTCATTTTTACACCTCTTCTATTATTATTGTAGTTTCAGTTAATACAGCTCTAAACATGCTCCCTTTATTATTACGTTCCAGCTGTGTTATGGCTGATGATATAATTAAATTGTCAACCATTCCATAACTTGAACGCTTATAAATAACGGGCTTTCTGTATTGATACTTATTATATGCCATTTTTTGCACCTCATTTATTTTGTGTTATATATTATTAAATATTTTCATATATACAAACATATTTTTAATATTTTTTACTATTGATTTATATTAATTAATGTTTATATTTAGAGGTTGTGAGAGCGTAACAAGAAAGGAAAATATGAGAAAAACAAGCAACGTAAAATGCAGTGAATTAGTAAATGAAAAAGTAGAATTTAAGGCAAACAACATCTTCAGTGAACATATAAAAGAAGATAAATTATACATAGTATATAGCTATGGACATCACTTCCCAATATATATTAAATATAAAAATACGTGGTATGAAAATAGCGACAAATACAGCGTAACAACATCAAAGCACCAAAGCCAAGCCAGACCAAACAAACCAACAAAACTATTAAACACAAGTGAAATGCAAAGACTAATCTATAAAACATCAATGGAAGGCAAATAATATGGAAATATTTGATAAACTTATTAAAATGAAGGAAAAAGAAATAGATAAAGAATATTATGAAAGTTTTGATTGGTTCTGGGAAGATTATGATAAAGAAAAGGAAAAGGAGAATAAATGAACACAATAAAAATGACAATAGAAATTTCAGATAAAATGATAGAGAGTTTGCTATGCTCTGCATTTGAAGGAGGTTCAACATATTGGGCAGATAATATCAGTTGCGAAGATAGAGAAGATATGCTGAAAGTTGGAGGTTGGAAACACGAATATTTAACAAAAACAAAAAAGAAAAATGCTGTGATGTATATACACGATGGTGAAACAGAAAAAAAACATGCAATAACAAAGAAATCAATCATTGACGCATTACAGAAAATGGATAATCCTAAATATAAACATACAAGAGCATTAAAAGAAATAATAGCAGAAACATATGATGCCGGAGATGCTGATTGTGTATTACAGATGGCTTGTTTTGGGGAGGTTATATATGGATAAATCACTTTATGATTGGTTAGATGAAATGGAGAATAAAGAGTATTCAACATATGATTATATCAAGAAATTAATTGAAAAAGAAAAGGAGAATAATAATGGCTAGAATAAATATAAACACAGCGACAATTGAAGAACTTGAAGATGAATGTTGGGCGGTTATGGGAACGCAATTTGGACACAATATAATAGGTATAATATGCAATGTGGTTAAAGAGCGTTTTGGTAAGGAAGAAGCAGAAAGATTCTTCACAACATATCAAGTATAACAGGCGCCGTTTGGCGTCGTATGACAATTGTAGTCATGCCTGATGAGATACACGAAACGCCATCAGAAACATAGAGGAAAAGGAGTAGAATATGACATCAGATAAAGAATTTTTAGAAGAACTGGCAGATATGATGAAATCTTCAAGTCGCGCCAATTGGGGAAATGATATAGATTGGCAACAAGAATTAAAATGGTTTAGAAATGAAATTTTAGAGTATTTAAGGAAATCAGCAAAGGAGAATAAATGAAAAGTCAAGATATAGAAAATATGGTAAGGTGGTCAGTTGATGTTGAATTGAGACAATTTTCAGAAGATGCATATGGAGTAACAGGAACAGCATTTGAGATAGCAAAAGAAGGAGATTATTTAAGAGATAAATACAAGCAGATGCAGAGTAATTTCATTATGTGGATAGCAGGTTTAAGTGAAAATAACAGAACAAGATTAGCAACAGCAATAACAATCTATGAAAAGGAGAATAAATGAAAGATATAAATATGAAACAATTAAAACAATTCAGACAAATAACGAGAGATTATCTGTCTCATTGGGAAATGGACGGAATAACAGAGTTTATGATATATGAAGAATATGTTAAATACTTTGAAGAAAAGGGTGTTAAAGACATTATTTCATTTGTTAAGTGGTGTGTGTTGAATGATGAAGAAAAGTCGCGAATATCAGCTACTATAGCTCACGATTTAAATGGTATGAGAAATGAATGTTTCCTGCCAAGAACAAGCGGATATACAGAAGCATTAAAAAAGGAGGTTAAATGAGTAGATTTGAAATCAGTAAAGTAGTATATAGAAAGGCGGATAGAGATTACCCAACGTTGCATTCAGAAGAAAAATATCGAGTGTATAAGATTTTTGATTGGAAAATACGAAAATATATAAGTGTTGATGACTTTGCAGAAATAGCAAAAGAAAAGGAGAAAAAATGAAAATGAGAGCAGACGGAATAATAGATTTTTGTGAATATCTCAGAGAAAGACACAATGAGATATGTCAAGATGATTTTAAAATAAAAGCGCCAGATTATTATGAAATTATGATGCCATTTCATAGGTCTAACGATAAGGATAAAAGATATGAAGATATTATCAAGGCTTTGCTGGTGGAATTAAAGGAGGCTGAAGATAGATTACAGACGCCAAAAGGGTGCAGTAATTATGAATACCTTAAAGACGAATTTTTATCACTAACAAAGGAGGATAAATGAATATTGATTGGTTAAAGGTTGGAGTATGGTGTCTTATAATATATGGCACATACAAAATATGGGAAATGATATTTTACATAATAAAAGTATGTTGGGAGACAAAATGATAACCAAACAAATGTTAGAGGATATATCAAAACTAAAAGATGACTATGTGGTGTGTGATGGTTGTGGCTCCTCAGCTATAATTGAAGAAGCGTGGATAGATGTTAATGACTGCATCACAATTGAAGGTAATACTTACTATAGATTCAGCGAAGAAATACACGGAGACACATTCGCAATTTGTGAGGACTGCAATGATGCATGTAAACCAATTCATATAAAAGAGTATAAGGAGAAAGAATGAAAAATGATAAACGGATAGTTGTAAATATGACAGAATATTGGGTAGAGAATATTATGTTAAATGTGTGTGAAGATAATGATGTAATGAGAAAAGCTTTGAAAGAATCTTTTGATAACTTTATAAATAAATATAAGGAGGAAAAATGAAAGATAATAGAAAAGTAGATGAGATATTAACGGATATGGATAATGATATAATTGAATTTTTCAATTTCATTGATGATATGTTTAAAGATTTTAATAAGGAGAACAAATGAAAGATAAACCATACAAAGTAGATAAAGTATTTCAAGAAGCGATTGACAAGTTTCAAGATGAATATGCAACTCCATATGATGGAATTGATTGGGAGATTGAATCCATATCAGAACACTATGAATTTGGAGAAGCTCTTGTTCATCTATCTGGCACTGATGATAACGGAAACACATATGAGGCAAGCGGATACCAAGATAGAGAAGGGAATATCATTGATGTATATCCTGAAACCATTGAGCCTCATTTCAACTTTAAAAAGGAGGATAAATGAGAGCAACAGAGTTTTTAAATTATATAAACAAAAAGAGAAAACCATCAAAAGATGAAACTGATGAATACACACATTTTACCTGTAATGAATATTATTATGTAATGAAAAAAGGTAAAAAAGTTCTAAAGCTTAATAAACAATCACAGAAATATGAAGATATAAGAAAACAAATTTCTAAAAATACAAAGGAGACAAAATGAAAGAATACATACAAGAGTTTTTAGATGAGGTAGGATATAAATTGGGATATGACGAGAAAAACCTTCCAGAGGCAAAAGACATTGAACTGGTTTGGAGATTCGCTGTTCCAGTATGGGATTATAATGGACAGACTGAATATGAATACTATATGATTGATGAAAATGAAGGGAGGGGTTAATGAACGAAACAATAATTATCGTAGCAATCATAGCTTTTATTGGGGTAATGTTAGATGTGATATGGAAAATATAAAAAAGGAGAACAAATGAGTATGATAAAAAAGATGTTAAAAGAGTTGGCTGATGATAAATCCACAAGTGCCATTTATTTGAGCGAGATTGCCCTTTTAATGGAAGAAAACGAACAACTTAAGGATAGACTAAAGGCTCAAGAAAAATCGCTCGAAAGTCTAATGGAATGTATAGATGCTTATGAAGCTGAAATTGAAGAATATAAAAAAGGAGAGGATAATGAATAGTAGAGAGGATATTTTAGCGGAAATGAATATGTTGAGAGCCCTTGTTTTTAAACTATGGGAAGAAGCGCATGGCAGCATTGAAAAACAAAGCTGGGAAGAGATGAAAGAAGAGGTTATAAACAAAATGAGAAATAATGAGAAACATAAATAAATTACTTGATATATTGTTTGATATATTATAAATTAAACACATATATACGAGTATAGAAAGGACTATTCAAGATGAGTGAAAAAACAACTTATGTCATCAAAGACATTAACAGGGATATTTGGGTTAGATTTAGAGGAAAGGCTATGCTTAATGGCTTTAAGACTGCGTCTGACTGCCTCAACCATTTAATAACAAGATACGTGGAAGAAAAGACTAAATGATTAAGGTTTCCAGCCCAATAGATATAGAAGGCATCTACAGAGATTTTATCGACTTAAAACAGGAAGATAACAACAAAGAAAGATATGAAGGAAATGAACATTGGTATCATGCTAGTGGAGCAGGTTCTTGTTCAAGGAAATTATACTTTCAATCAGTTGAAAATGTAGAGCCTACAAACCCTATTGATTCCAGAACAAAAAGACTTTTAAGATTAGGCAATGTTGTGCATGAAGATATACAAGATTCCCTTATGCGGGTGCATGCACGCACTTTAAAGAGTTCTTTAAATAAGAGTCTTAATAAAGAAAAAGAAAATAAAAATAAAGAAAAAGAAATAGAATTTCACGTTGAGGGTGAGGTTACTATTGATGAACTTAATGTGAGAGGTTTTTATGATATAGTAGCAAAAGACAATACCTCTCCTGAACAACCAGTTTATCTGTATGATATTAAAACTTGTGGAGGTTGGTCTTGGAAGATGAAGTTTGGAAAGAAAAAACAACTGAATCCATCAATACAATATGAGTTGCAATTAGGAACATATGGATATGCTATAAAACAATTATTCGGAAGGTTAGATGGTATGTTTTTGTATTACTATAACAAGGATACATCAGATATGAGAGCTGTTGAAGTACCGCTCACTTATGTGTCTAGGGCTTACCTTTACTGGAAGAATATTAACGATGAACATAAACAAGGATTACCTAATTTTAGAGTTGGAGTTTCGCCTGTCCAAGGTTGGCAGTGCAACTATTGTCAATTCAAAGACCATTGTAACCCTAGGGTGTAAGGAGAGTAAGATGAAGATAATTAAGTTGAGTGAGGTGCCCGATAGACCTAAAATGCCTGAATTAAGATACAAAATAGAAAAAAATAACTTTGTTATTTCAGTAAAAGATAAAAAAGGTAAGTGGGTTGAAAAATATCATATAAATAAATTAGGATGTCATTCTTTATACAGGCAGTATGATTGGGTTTTGCACATGGAAAGGAAATGGTGGATAGATGGATATGTGTTTGCTAAAGAATTTTCAAAAGCTATAAAAGAATGGGGTTACCATTTCTAATGAAAACAAAAACAATAATGAAAGGAGAGTATATGGAAGACATAAAAAAACACAGCACATTTCACAAACTCTTTAAGGTAGATGTAGGAAAGTATATAGAAAAGAAAGGGAAGTTTAACTATCTTTCTTGGGCATATGCAGTACAAGAGTTAAAGAAAGCAGTCCCTGATGCTAGATGGGGAGTAACAAAAGCTGAGGATGGTTCACCATTCTTTAAGACAGAGTGTGGTTACTTTGTTGAAGTATGGGTAGAAGTTAAAGGAATATCTCTATCACAAGTGCATCCTGTACTTGATAATAGAAATGACCCAATAGAAAAACCAAATGCTTTTCAGATTAACACATCATTACAAAGAGCTCTTGCTAAGTGCATCGCTCTTCATGGATTAGGATTATACATCTTCGCTGGTGAAGATTTACCTGAACCAGATGCGTTAACGTCTGTTGAAGAAAAGAAACTTTATGATTTAGCAAAACCTATGGGCAAGAAGTTTGTTAATGACTTAAAGTATAAAGCAAAGAACATGGAGTTGCATGTAAACAACTATGAAGCAGCTATGGAAAAAATACAAAACATGATAAATGAGAAAGGAGCTAAATAATGGCTGAAGTAAATGATATGTTTGATGAAATAACAAAAGAACAAAGTTACTATAAAGCAGGAACAAAAAAGGAAATAACACCTTTTGCTAAGGGTGAGTATCTAGGACATATAACAAAGGTAAGTTCAAAGATTGTTGATGTTCAAGGTAAATACAGAGCAAGAAGGTATCAATACACTTTTGTTGTAGCACCTGAAAATAAAGAAAACGATTTCACTTATGTTGGAATAGATGGAAAAGGGATTCATACCAAAGGCGATGTATATGTTGGCAAGCAGTTTTTTGGTACTTTATGGAGGTTTCTTGAACCAACTGATAAAGACACCTTTGAATCAAATTCAACTGGAAATACAAACTATTTAAGGTTCTGTGAGACAATTGGTGTTAAATGTCCAAAAGAAACTAAAAATATAGATGGTCAAGATGTTGAGATTCAAATACTGCCATCTTTAAGTGAGGACGATATCCTTGGAAAACCAGTTATTGGTTTTGTTGACCTTGGGAAACCATGGGTTAACCGAGAGGGTAAAAAGGTACAATACTGGGACTGCAAGTTCTGCAAGAAATGGGAAGGTGGCAAAAAGCTTAATATAGCAGGAGGAAAGAAGAATGATGAAATCCCGTTCTAGTAGAGCGAAGATTAGACCAATGCAAAGTGTCTTAATCAGTATGCTTTATAGGTTAGGCGTAAGACCAAAAAAAATGGTCAGCATGTTTAACGTGTCAAGAGCCACTATATATAGGCATATAAAAAAGTAGTTCAGTTAAGGGAGAGGAGTGGACGACCCACAACACACACTGTTCACTCCCCTCCATAAAAGAATTTGGGCATGTACTATCAAGCAATGACTGAATGTTGGGTATGGTAACAACTTTAGTTAAATGAATAACAATAGGTAGTGTCGGAGCATGCCCTTTAATTAAAAAAAAGGAGATGTAAAATGGGTAGAGCTATAGATATGGAAAGAGATATTGATTCACTTAAAATAAAAGTTGAAAGACTTGAAAATCAGTTAAGGGGAATGGTATCTAAAATAGATGGAATAGAAGAAGGACTTGATGATATATATGAAGAATCTGTAGAAAAAAAAATTCATAAAATGGGAACAATAAAACCACCAAAGAAAACGGAGGTAAAAAATGAAACAAAAAAAGAAAAAACCAACAATGAAGGAGATGGAGACAGTAGTAAATCAACTAATACTGCAAAATCAAAATCTAGCAAGAAGAGTAAGTAGTTTAGAATTTATAACAGAGGTATATCATGAATGGAAAAAAGACACAGACACCTTTGGCAAGTACTTACGTGATAAGGTTGAAGAAGTTAATAAAAACAGAGTTAGGGACAGTGTTCCTGACAACGGACAACAAGAGGCATCTAAATGAGTACACCGCATTGATGCACGAAAGTAATTTAGAGGATAAACGAGAACAAGATAGGAGATGTGAGACAATGAAAACAAATATAGCAGAACTTGTATGCATGGTTTTAAAGAATAAAAAATGGGGTATCTTTTTTAAGAACGAACCAATGCAGTCTCTTCCAATACAAGACGATACTACAATGTTCAAGGTAAATGAAGTAAGGGAAGATGAATTGGTCGATGCTATTAAACAAGCCGTAGCAGAAAGGGTAAATGAATGGCAACATCAGACGAACCAAGGTCAGACAGAAGAACAATCATCGAGTGGTACAAGCTCGATATCGATGGATACAGAGAAGAAATCAGAAGAATCGAGAGACTTATAAGTCATACTGAAGGAAGAATAAGGGAACTTGAGATACTTGAGATTGAGGAAAAAGGTTTTTAAATAAACCTAGAAGTAAAATAGATTAAAATAACAAAGCGAGAAATGGCTATTGCCGTTTCAATAAGGGGCCAATAATATGGAAACAACACTGCCGTACGATATAGACTCTGAAGACGTATTACTTGGGTCAGTAATTCAAAACATAGAAGAGTATGATAAAGTATCTAAATATTTTAGGAACAAAGAGGTTTTTTATCAGGAGAAAGCTCAATTGCTATGGAAACGAATTGTTGATTTAAAAAGAAACGGAACACATATCGACACACTATCTGTTTGTTCTACTATTACGAAGAAGGATTCTAGTAGAGGACTAACAAAATACTACATAACAGGATGTACAAGTGATACATGCGCTAAAGGAGCAGCTGAATACTATGCGATAAGGATATATGAAAAATATCTTTTGCGTAGAGTTATTGTCGAATCGGAAGCTATAAGCAATAAAGCAAAATCAAATGACAATGACATTTATGATAGGATAGCAACCGCTCATTCAATATATGGAGAACTGCTCCATTCAAAACCATCAAAAGCACAAGATATAGAAGATATTATTAGTGATACGATGAATGATATTAAGAACAAATCAAATAAACTCATAAAAACAGGATATCCTAATATTGATAAGTTTGCAGGAGGTCTTACAAGAGGTGAAATAACTATCATTGGAGGACGGCCGGGACATGGCAAGACTACAGTTTTAATTAACCTTTTAGCTAAGGTTCTTGAAAGTGGCAATAGGGCAATGTTTTTTAGTAGAGAACTGCCTAATTCAGAACTTATGAAAAAGATTATATGTCTTGAATCAGAACAGCTTTCATATTCGATGGTAAGAAAAAATGTTTATAGTGAAAATGATTTAAAAATTGTAAAGAATACAATTAGCAGCATTAAAAGAAAATATAGTGGAGATAAATTCCTAATGTTCGATAATTTGAGGGATTTTTCATCGGCGGCAAGTGAGGTTAAAAAGTTTAAGCCAGATATTATATTTGATGATTATATACAATTGGTTTCATGTGAAGGACATGAAGATTCAAGACGACTCCAATTGGAAAAACTTGTTAATGACTATAAATGGTTAGCTAAGGAAACAAATTGTGTTGTTGTCCTTGCATCCCAGTTAAATAGGGCTATAGAAAAAGATAGTAGAGGAAAAACATATAATCCTCAATTGTCTGACTTAGCTGAAAGTGGAGCTATTGAACAAGTCGCTGAGAATGTATTCTTTTCTTATTACGATTATAAGGTTAAAGGTATGGCTGGAAAAGGAAAGAATGTAATATCAATTCATGCTTGTAAGGTAAGGTATGGAGATACTGATGTGGTTGATTTAGGATATGAAGGAAATAAATGTAAAATATATAACACAGAAGAGGAGATAGTAAACAATGGAACAATCCCGTTTTAAATACATAGGAATAGACCCTGGTGCAGGCGGAGGAATAGCTTGTATAGATAGAAAAGGAGTAATGAAAGCATATAAGTGTCCAAAGTCAAGTGATGATATGGCTATATTGTTTCAGATTATTATGGGTGAGACACCACCAGAGAAAATAAAACTATTAATGGAAAGAGTTTGGGCTAGACCAACAAACGCAGTAAGAGCCGCGTTTTCATATGGAACAAACTATGGTCAATGGCTTGGAATTGCCGCATCACATGAGATTAAGATGAATACAGCTATACCTGTTGAATGGATTAAATGGGTTGGTTGTCCAAAGGCTTTAAAGAGAGATGTAAGGAAGAGATGGTTGAAAACAAAGGCTGGAGAATTGTATCCAGATGTGAATAAACTGACGTTAGCTACATCTGATGCGATACTAATAGCACATTATGCGAAAGGAGAATACTTTAATGACATATAATGGAAAAACATACAAAAAGTGTACATTCCCAAAGATGGGAAGCGCTAAAATAAAAAGAAAGAAAACGGGTCGTAAGGCAATGACATCAGCTGAAAGAGCTAAAGCTTTAAGCAGTTGGAGAAAAAACTTATGGGGAGGCAGTAATGAAGATTAAGGGACATTTGGATTTATTCTCAGGAATTGGAGGATTTTCACTTGGCCTACATCGGGCTGGAGTATATCCTGAATGGATAGGATATTCAGATATAGATAAACACGCTAACCAAGTATTTAAAAGGAGGTTTAATAATGCAGAGGATATGGGAGACATCAAAAACATCAACACAGGAGAACTGCCAGAAATTGACTTGGTCACTTTCGGATTCCCTTGCCAAGATTTATCGGTTGCTAATATCAGGAACAGAAAAGGACTCAAAGGTAAAAGAAGCAGTCTCTTCTTTGAAGCAATGCGAATCATTAGGGATAAAAAACCCAAATATTTTATCGCTGAGAATGTCAGAGGGGTGTTCTCAAGTAACGGAGGAAAAGACTTTGAAATCATACTCAAAGAGTTTATTGACGCTGGGTATGACTGTCAATGGGAACTACTTAATAGTATGCACGAAGGTGGTGTCCCCCAGAGTAGGTTCAGGTGTTACTTTGTCGGACATCGTAGAGGAGAACCCAGACCCCCAGTATTTCCTCTCGGACGATATGGAAAAAAAACTGAGAAACAAAATAAAGAAATAAAGATTGCTGATTGGAGGAGTGATGAGGGACTTAGAATAAGAAAGAATAATATGTCTCCCACTCTTACAACATCAACTCCAATATATATAGTTGGTGATAAAATAAGGAGAATAACTCCAGTTGAGGCTGCTAGACTTCAGGGATTTCCTGATGACTGGAATGACTGTTGTTCAGACAATCAAAGATATAAGCAATACGGAAACGCGATAACTGTAAACTTAGCTGAGTCTATATTCAGAAAACTATATAAATGTGATTAAAATGATGGACATATATAGAAAATGGGGAGACAACGCTTACATAGAAAAGGAGGGTAGTTGGATGCCAATGACAGAAGGATACTGCAAAGGGTTTGATATTGATTTAGAGTTCGGTAAAATGGGTGAAGAATTTGTATCAAAAGTACTGGAAGGAAACACTAAAATAGAAGTAAAGACTGAAAGGGATATTTGGGTAACAACAGGTAATGTTGCTATTGAAATCAGATGTAATGGACAACCATCGGGACTATCAACAACCGAAGCGAACGTATGGATACATTTATTAGCCCATAAAGGTGATATTAAGGGAGGATATTTGTTTAAGGTAGATGAACTAAGGGATATGATAAAAAAGCGTCATAAAGAGGGTAATTTGAAATTAGTAATGGGTGGTGATAATAATGCTAGTCAAATGGCGTTAATTCCAAGAAAGGAATTATTTGAATATTTCCGATAATGGTATTCCGTAATATTCTAAATCTTTTTTAATGTTTGCGTCTTTTATATACTCAAGAGCAGATTTTTTCAATAATCTTCTTCTTGCCCAATATTGTTTTCCAAGTTTTTCAAATCCTTTTGATAATCCTCTGCCTCTCTTGTCAAGCCATTCAATAAACTGAAGACCTTTTAATGCTTCTGTTACTTTTCCTTTTTTTGTTTTTGCGCTAAGATGATATACATCAGGATTTAATTTCGTTACAGATGTTTCCATTGACTTAAACGCTTCCTTTATAGCTTGAGCCTCAGACTTTATTTCAATTCCACTTTCGGTAATCCCAGTATAGTAGTAGTCATTTGCTTTTGCAAGCGCTGCCATAACATACCATTGACCAATAGTTCTTCCTTGAAAATCTTTTTCATATCCAGATAAGAAAACATTTTTAAAAGCTGTCATGTATTTATTTTGACTAAATTGCATATCCGTTTCATTTAAACCGATAATCTCATCTTTATTTCCATACTCTTCCCACATTTCTCTTCGTAGTTTATTATATGCTTTTACTTGACTTGGAAAAGAATCCTTTGCAAGGAGACCTTGTGTATATAGTTTTCTTGAATTATTGTATAATCCCGCTGTTCCTTTTAACATATCATCTACACCTTGTCCAACAAATTTCTTTCCTTCTAATAATGACTTTAAAGTATTATAGTAAACACCAGCTGTTGATAAAAGAGATGGATACATAGACATTCCTACACTTTTAGCTCCAAATGGATTTAGAAAATCAGATAATATCCCAAGAAACTCACCTTTCCACATTATTGTAGCAAGCTGTTCCCATATAGGTGAATTTTTCTTAGGTGGAGACTGACCTAATAGTTTATCATAAAATTGCAATAACACCTCTCCAGAAACCATTGTTCCAAGTCCAAACATTATAGGAGCAAGATATGATTTGTTTTTTCTAGCGATATTTAAGTTCCTAAAGGTATTTACTGTTGCCGCATAGGCCATTCTTTTGTATAATAAAGCTGATTGTGCTAAAGGGCCACCTGCCCAATCTGGCATAAATAAATTAATCGCAGCACCTTGAGTATTTATATGAGCGAAAGTATTCATTTTCTGATAAAGTTTATCAAGAGCTCTTTTATTTTTCCCAGCTGTTATTGGGTCAAGACCCTTAGTTCCATTCATTCCAAATTTTTTAAGAAGAGATATATCAGCTTCACTTAACTTATAAAAACTACTTAACTTTCTTTCTGCAGCCTTATAGCTTCTTGAACCTTCTTTAGAATACTGAAGTCTTCTTACTAAATGTGCTTGGTCTCTTTTTCCAGCTAATACAGAAATATATCTATTTATATTTTCAGAAGGTTTCATAAGTCCCATTCTAAAAAATCCTTTATCTGCAATTTTATCTGCTAACTTCCAAGCTCCACCCATTTCAAAATGCCTCATACCTATTTCAGTAGCTCCAGTTGCTCTAACTATCGCTCTGTTATCCTTATGTATAGCATCTGCAATTCCTCCCAAAAAATCTCTCATTCTAAATGCCAACATTGATTGTGTGTTACCAATAAGTAAATTCTTTAAGCCTGATGTAGGAAACGATAACTGGAATTTAGCTAATAAAGCAGTTGAATGTCTAATTATTCTTATGCCATCAGGGTAATCAGAATACTTATTATCAATTTTTAAATGGTCTTTAACCCTTTTATCAACCCACTCACCTAAATATTTATCTTTTGTTTTAAGTTCTGCTATAAGTTTTTTTGCGCCAGGAATATTAAATCCCTTTAATTTAACAAACTCTGGAAAATATTCAACATTAGCTAGAAATTTAGATTGATTAATAGCATAGTCTTTTACAGTTAAGTCAAAAGATGTTTCATATACTTTAACTTTTTTACCATCAAGTGTTATGTATTCTGGTAATTTAGAATGTCTTTCTTTAAGAAATGATGGCGAATATTTTGAAGAATTAAACTCAAATAGTTCATACAATTCTGTATGTGCCATTGCATTGGCATCATCAATAAAGTCTTTAGCTTTTTCCCTTATTTGTTGTTTACTTGGATTTTTATTGTTTCTAGGAGGTTGTCCAAACCATTTTTTAGCTAATTTGTTTGCTATAACCTCAGTCTGTTCCATAATTAAATTTTCAAAATGTTTTTCACTTGGCTTGTAATATTTTTTAAATTCCTGTGTAAGCCTTCTTTGAACATATACATTATTTTCTGGCTTAAGCCAATTTATATTTTTATCTTTATTGAATTTCTCGAACTCAGCTTCATTTAAAACTTGCCTTAATGCTCCATCTTTACCAACTAAAGCTTCTCTATATTCTTTCATAAAGTTTACATATTCCTTAACAAAAGTTCCTTCTTTAGTATCCTTTATTTTCCATTTACTTTTAACTGTTGTATCAAAAGCTTTATTTATAAAATCCTTTTCACTACCTTTGAGTAACCCTTTATCTAATCTTTCATAATACCTCTCCTTGTCAAAAAGATATGACATATCCTTAATTTTTTCCCATTTTCTATTTCCGAAAAGACCTATCATTTTTTGGTTAAAAATATCAAAACTACCAATATGTTTAAGCTCTGTAGAAGTGTGACTGTAAAGTCTGTCAGCAAGTTTTTTAAGTCCAACAGATTCAAGAACTGCTTGAACTGGCATCATAACCTTTTTATTTGACATAGCTTTAAACCTTTCAGCAACATCTGGATTAAGTTTTCCTTTTGAAAGTTGATTATCAATCCAGGTTGTTGTAGATTTCTTTACATCGTCCATTGTATTTACTATTTCAATAAAATCTTTTAATTGTTTATTTGTCGCCTTATATATACTTCCGTCAGTAACCTGTAAATCTTTTAATAATTCTTTTCTTTGATTCTCATTAACATTTTTAATTAACCTTACTTTTTCTGCATCTCTAAATGAACTCCACCATTCTAGCTTATCTGGAAGTCTTTTTAAGTAGCCTTTATCTGCCATTGTCATTGAATTTATAGTTGAAACAAAATGTTCAATGGCTTGAATTGGAGTGTTTTTGTTTAACGCAAACTCATCACCTAGATTTGCTATTTCCCCTATATATCTAATAACGCGTTTTTCATTTCCTCCTTTTAACTCTTTTTCACCGAATAATTCTCTTATAGTCTTTTTAGCATATTTAACTGCAGCGTCAGGTGTCATTCCTTCCATTTTGAATTTAACTTGCCCTTTTGCAAAATTAACTCCCTCAGTAGAAAATCCTTTTTGAACTCTTCTTGCTAATACTCTTGATATATCCTTAAAATTACCTGCTCCAAAAGCAACCTTAACTCTTGAAACCAATTGTTTTATAAATTGATTTACCTTATTTAATAATCCTTTTGAAAACTCCATACGAGACGCTTTTCCTCCAACAATATCAGCAAGAAACTCTTCCATATCTCTTCCAACATTTTTCTTTTTCCAAGCTTTGTATTCCTTTGTATTAACAGCAAGTTTTTCACCTTTTTCAATAAGTTTTATTAATTTCTTATCATTTTTTGCCCTTGCAAATGCTTTTAGTCTATGTAAGTTTTCATGGTAAAAATCAGAAGGCTGCCATATTCCTTTTTGAAGTTTAATAACTCCTTCTCCAAATTCTCCAAGAACACCTTCATCTAATCCCTCTCTTTTAAGTTGTTCTTTTGTGAGTTTATTCTTTCTCATTACTTTGGCAATGAAGTCATCACTTATCTTCTGTTCTCTCTTTGTACGGAATATCTTCTCTTCAGGTAAATGTTCAGTTCTTTTTTGCTTTGTTAAAGTTTTCGGAGCACCTCCTTTTCCATATGATTTTTGACTCGCTGAAGAGCTATGCCCTAATAAAGCAGATATTTCCGCTGGAGTCATACCTTGTTGGTTTAAATCAAATATTCTTCTCAATAATGATGATGCCTGAACTCCAGAGGTAACAGCCCTTCCCCCTAAAACATCCCCACCTGGGAGTGTATATGTAGGTGTTTTGAGATTTTTATCAAACGCATAGTATTCACCAGTAAAAGTATCAAAAATTTCAGGCTTTAAATTTGCAGGAGCGTCTTGAAATATTTTTGTCATTAATGTGTTAAGATTTTTTGTTTGACCATCAAGTTTAAATAAATTATCGCTAGGCTTTAAATTATTATTATCAGCAAAGTCTTTAAGTCTTTGTGCCAAATCTTTTCCTATACTAACACTACGTATTCCCTTTTTGCCTGTTACTTTAACAAGTCCATTTACTACATCTACTTCCATTACTTTAATGGGAGTAATTTCCATTGGGCGAAGAAATCCCTTATTGGAAAGCTCAAGTAATAACGATGCTTCTTCGGCAGATATTATATTCTTTCCAACCTTAAATTCTGTTATTTTTTTCTTATTTGCGTCTATTAGTCCATTTTTAACGGCAATGGCTAATTTATTTATACCTTCAAGACCTCCAGCTATAGTTATTTCTTTTTGACCTAATAGTTGATGTAGACCAATCTGCTTTCCCTTTTGAGGAGTAGGACGACCCTTATTAGCGGGAAACATTAAATTATAACCTATGATATTTTGAACATCTCCATGATGGAGATGCTCCTTTAAATTGTTTAAAACTTTATTAAAATGATTCTTAATTAATCCAACTTTGGTTAAATCATTATTGAGAAGTCTTCTTAATGCTGCATCCTTTGCTATTTTATAGCTTGGAGTAATAACTTCAACCCCAAAATAATCATTCATAAAATCTTTGATTAAATTCTGTTTCTGAGCGTCTGTAAGTAAATCAATAGACTGTTTATTATACTTCTTCTCTGCAAACTCAAATAATTTTATAGTGCGCTCAGTTGCAATGAGAGATGGTTTCACAGCAGATGTTGAAGTTGAATAGGCTATTATACTCTTATTGACATCATTTAAATTACTTAAATTAATTTTATCTATTAAATTAGAGAGGTCTATATAGGCTTTTTCTGAAGGAAGTCTATCAGCAGACTTTTTAGATTTAATTCTATTATATTCTGCTATATCAACTTGTAATAAGTTTTGATTTTTAACTGTCGTTATTACTTCTGATATGTTTATTGGCCCCGTTGTTCCTGTACCACCACCTTGAGGAGCTCCTGCTTTTTTTCTTTGAAGTAAAGTTTCTTCCTTATATCTAATTGCGTCAAATATTGAATTTATAGTCTGCTCTCTATTAAATAGTGTATCTGTATTTTTGCGATAGTCAACATCAATTTTATGTTTTTTGGCTTCTTTTAGAATTTCTTTATTTGACATTCCTTCAGGGGCTGGCTTTAGAGCATCTTCCCTTAACTGATATTTTCCTGCTCTTGGTCTCCATCTATATTGATTTGGAGTTCCAGGATTTCCTCCACTAACTCCATCTTGTGAAGAAAACCAATTACCACCAAGATAATCATCAACCCAATTCCTGTTCGTGTCCGTCATTTCTTTCCAACTCTCTAAATTCTTTCCAAATTTAATAAGTTCTGTTTCGGTTGGTTTTGTTCCATAATATTCTTCAAAGAGTTCTACTTGTTTTTGTTTATTTCCAATGGCTTCATCAATTATTCCATTTTTAACTGTTGAATATAGATTTACTTTTTCAGAATATTCTCCAAATTCCATCGCTTCCTTACTTCCTGGAACTTTAGTCTTAGCAAGATATTCTGGGTCTTGAAGGTTTCTATTCATTTCTTGAATAAACTTAATGTCATCTTTAACCTGTTTAATATCAGAGGTAATTTTATTTTCTTCTAATCCAAGTTTTCTAACCAAATCCCTTGTAACTTTTGGTGCGTCAGCTCCAAGATTAGCATCTACAGATTTAACTGCATCTTTAAACGTTTTATTCTTATTTGCGGATAATTTTATTTCAGATGTGAGAAATTTAGTGGCATCAAAATATCTATCTTCAGTAAAATGTCCAACGGCTCTCATTCCACCAACAATTAATGCGTTTGTTCCAAATGCTCCCCACCATTCTTTAGTTCCTATTTTAGGAGCACCCTCTTCTCCGAAGACAGCTGGAAGGGATGTGAATAATGCTGCTTCAGTTCCAACTCTTGAAAGAGGGCTTGTTGCAGCTTGAGTCATTTTAGCAGCATAACTTCCCTTTTTCATATAGGCTTGTGAATATCCATGTAAAGAACCCATAATTCCTTGAGTAACACCACCAGCAATAGCAAACATAGGGGCTGCATGTAAAAACTCATCAGATGCAACCTTTAAAGCTTTTTTTATATCAACTGTTTTACTTGGGTCTTCAGTTCTTTGTCTTGCTGTTTCGTGTAATAATGCATGTGAAGCAGCAAAAGTTCCACCACCAATTCCAAGGTCTAATGCACCACTTATTGTGTTCTGTGCAGCTGTACCCATTTTAGGATATTTAGATGCCATATTTGAGAATATGCCTTTTTCTAAGTATTTAGCTCCAGCTCCTCTACCAAAAAATCCAGCTCTTGCAACAGCAGAAGATACTTTTCCTAATGCTCCTGTTCCAACCATTGTAAGAACATCAAGAGGAGATGCCATACCTACTGCAAATTGACCTGCTTGAGCGTACCATGCAGGGTCATATCCAGGATTTTCTTGCCATTTATCCTTTCCATGAACAGTTTTAAATAATTGACCTGCCATTGAATTATTGTATGATTGCCTAAAGAAATCAGCAGATATGCCAGCGACACCCTCTTGTTGCCATTTATCTGGAATAAAATCACCAGTTAAAAACCAATTATTTACCCAACTAGGGTCAGTCTTTTCATTGTTTAAACTTTCACTATTTGTTGTATCTTCTTCTGGTTGTGCTGGAACTGTTTCTTGTGGTTCTCGATGTGTTTGAAGAGCTTCTTGATAAGTGGGAACATTTAGGTCAGGATACCTTTCCCTTACTAAATTAATAATATCTTCGTCATCTTTATCTCTGTATATAGAAGGATACCTATCCCTCCAATAATTCGTAAAATCTTGTATATTGGTTATTCTAGACATATAGTATTAAACTATTCTTCTTCGTAATTTTTAACTGCTTTATATATATCATATCCTGTGAGCCCTAATCCAACTAATCCTGTTATAAGCGATGCAATACCTCCCCCTGCTGCAATACTTGTACCTATTTTAGTAACAGCTTTCTTTCCAAGTTTTTTTATTAAATATTTTTTACCAGATTCACTTAATAACATTTTGCCAAGTTGAGGTAAAAATCTTTTAGTTACTTGCTTGACCGCTTGGTGTGTTGCGGCAGTTCCAGCTATGTCTCCAGCTGTTTCAGCTAAAAATCCTTCTCCAAGTACTGCTCTTTGTACCTTTTTTATACCTGTAGCTTCAGCTACTCCTTGACCAAGTCTAAATTGTCCCCATCCTAATCCACCTTTTAATAATGTTCCCGTAACTTTACCTTTTACTCCTTCTGAAAAAAGTTGTCCAGCTGCTCTTGGAAATTTATTTTGTAAAGTATCTCTAAGTTTAAATATGTTCCATTTTGATGCATTTTTTGACTTAAATAATCTTGCTATATCTTTTGGGTCTTTTTTCCATTTATTTGCCCATGATTCTATAAAATTAGTTTTAGTTTGCTTTATTTTCCCATTTTGGTCTTTAATTAATTCTTTTAATCTCTTTAGTCTTTTAGTAATTTTTCTTCTCTTTTTTGGGTCTTTTGTTTTTTTCTTTAAATCTTCAGTTTTCTTTAATTCATCATTATACTTTGTTAAATCTTTCTCTAAATTCTTAATATTTTTCATAGTTTTGTTAACAGTCTTATCAGAATAAAATTGATTTATCTGGTCGCCACTTAAATTAAAGGATGATTTGAGCCAACTTGAACCTTTTATCACCCCACTATGCATAATCTTGCCTATCTTAACAATTCTGTCCTTATTATTTAATGCAGCCCATCCCGTTCCAACAACAGCTATCTGTTTTAAACTTCCACCTATTCCTTCTTCATCTATTCCTTCACTATCATCTGTTTTATTATGAATATTATCAAGTTCTGCATCTATATCTTCGCTACCAAATTCAGTAACAGCTCCAGCCTCAAACTCTCTATCAATTCTAGCTTCTTCTTCTGCTTCAATTGTTGTTTCAGATACAGCTCCTTCAGCAAATTCTTTATCAAGTTGTTCTTGTGTCTTTGCTCCACTTCCTGTTGAAGACGCGCCGTTTCCAGTCTTCATTCCTGGAATATTTTCACCTAAAATCTTTGATGTACCCCATGCAGTTTTTTCTTCATACCATTGTCCAGTTAATACTTGATGCTGTCTATTATATTTATCTCCAGCTTCTTTTGCTATATCCATTTGATTTAGAATAAATTCACTGGTATATGCATCGTCTTTTAAATTACCCATATCAAATCCTGTCTTTACTAATGCAGCCAATGAATCTTCATCAATCTCTTGTTTTTTCTTCCCCGCCGTTAATTTTCCACCTTCTCCGATTATAACTTCAAAATTTTTATCAAGAATGCCTCTCCATTTCTTATATTCAGTTTCTTCTGCAATATATTTAGATGCAGTTGTAGTAACATCTTGGTCATATCCACTATTCTTGCCTTCAAAATATGTTCTATCTCCTGATAATACTCTAAATTGAAGTGAATCATATATTTTTTGAGCTTCCTCATCCATCTTTCCATCTTTACCATAAACAAGAAATGCTCCTTGATTATCTTTTAAAATATCCATTTTATTTCCAAGCTGCCCAATCCTTTGATTAACAGCATTCAATAAGCCTGTTTGTGTGTATCTACCATTAGCATTATATTTATATTTATATTCACCAGCATTAGTGATAGCATCTTTAAGATTTTCTAAATCATTAATAGCGTTAGTTGTTTCACCCCAAGTCATTCCCATTATATTATTATAAAGCATATCTTCATCTCCAAGATTTTCATCAAGAATAGATTTAGCTTTTTCATATGCTATATCTGCTTTACCAAATGCTTCATTTCTATCGGCATATGTATTTTTCATTGATAGTTCTTCGTATCCTGCTCTTGTACTATCTTGATTAAACTCATCGATTAAAGGTTGAAGATTTGCTAATTCTGAACTTGTATTAGCATTGTTAAGTTGGTTATTAATAAGAGTTTGTCTATTAGTTAATCGAGTAAGTTCTCTATCTTTTCTTTGTTCTGAAAGTTGTATTAATTGCATTAATTGATTCAAAGAATCAGCAGATGAACCTTGTGTTTTAAATTCGGCCATATTATATTCCTATGTAAATGATTGAGCTGTCGCTTGCCATTGATTAATAATGTCTTGAATTGTTCCAAGTGATTGTGTTCTAGAACCCACTGCTTGAGTTAATACATCCCCCATACCTCTACCATATACATCTTTTGCTTGTTGTTGTTGGAATTGTGCTCCACCTGAACCAGCAAAGTTTCCAAAGGCTCTTTTTGCTTGTTGTCCACTTTGAGCAGCTATTAATTGAGGAATTAGACTTGCTTGTTTTTGTTGAAATAGAGGTGAAGATGCTCCTATAGAGGCACTTTTTAAAAGGGCTGGATTAATTCCTTGAAACATATGTTCAGTAAGCATTTCAGGATTATCAGGAAGATATTGTTGTCCTAATGCACCTGCTACATCTGCTCCAGTCGCTCCAAAACCTTGAGTTCCTAATCCCATACTTTGTAACTGTGCTAATAATTGTTGTATACTCATAAATTCTCCTTATTATTTACTGAAAATATTTACTAGCGTCATAATCTGATGAACCACCTCCACCAATACCAAATAATTGCATTAACGCTGGTAATGCAGCTAAATTTTCTGTTCCATCTCCAATTCCTTCAAGCATTTCCATTATATCAAAATCTTTAAATAACCCCTTTAATCCAGGTGCTGCTGCTGTTGCTCCTCCAGTAAAACCAAAATCTTTAACACCTCCTGTAAAACCTTCTTTTAATAAATCAAAATCAAAACCAACTCCTCCTCCACCACCTCCAAGAGATTTAGTTATATCAGGAAGAGCTAGTTGTTGAGATACTCCCTCAGCTCCAGGAGCACTTATACCACCACTTGGAGTAAACGCATCCTTAAACTTTCCACCAATTTTACCCCCTATATCACTTGTAAGTTTTGATGTCGCTAATGATGTTAATCCTGTCATTAATGGGTCAATATCACCAGCTATTCCTTTAACATCTTTTAAAAATGCTTTTGTAGGGTCTCCTAACCATGTATTTTTATATTTTGCAAATTTAGGGTCTTTTATCAATTTTTTTAATGCAGACTTTTGGTCAACGGCTGTACCTACATCACTAATAGTTGAGATAGCTGCCGCTAGAGTGGGATTAAAAAAACTTGCAGCCTTACCAATCTTTCCAAGTACTCCCCATCTACTTTTTGAACTTTCTTTTAGTCCTTTTTCTATTAATGATTGAAGTTCTTGTTGTTGAGACTTCTTTTCTTTTTCTACTTCATATTGTTTTTCTAAAGCTTCAGAAGCAGCTATTTTTTTTTGTTGTTCAGGTGTTGAATAAGCCTGTGCGGCTGCTAACATTTGTCCAAAAGTTGCCATTTATATTACTCCTTTTATCATAAAATCCTTCTGTTAAATATATTACAAATTATCGTCATATACAAATCCTAGAAATTAGTCCCAAAAAACACTGCATTGTCTGTTGCTACTGGTTCTGTATATGTTATTATAAAATAACAATAAGTAAGTCTTGTTGTTCCACCTGAATGAGCAGTTAATTCAACTTCCATTCTTAAATTATTTATATCAGAATTAGTCCATGCAGTAGAACCATCAGATGTTGTTCTGCTAGTAAATGTTTGAGTTCTATAAGAACCTGAAGATGCTTGAGTTCCACTTCCTTCTGCTGCCCAAAAATCCCCAGTACTACCATTAACTATAGTCATATCTATTTCAAATGTCTTTCCTCTACCATTATTTCCTGACCTAACAACTGCTTGAACACTATCTATACTACTAAAATCTTCTGTAAAGTCTTGAAATTCTACTATACAATTTTTTCCTGTTGAAGTAGCGGAGATATAGTGTAAATCCGTAAATATAAATGACGTATGGTCGTCATCTATTATAGGAAAAACATCAGAGCCTGTTGATAAAGTCCAATTATTTGAAACATCTGCATTAGGCAATAAATTAATAGTAGCCATTAAAACTGAAAATCCAGTGTAGCTACACCATAACATATTTGATTATCAGCGTCCCAAAAAAAACTTAATATATCAACATGGTTTGCATCTGTTGTTAATGTTGGATTACTTCCTCCTGCAAATTTTACAGTAGAACTTCCTGATGCAGCTGTTCCATCGGATTCAAAAACTAAATAACCATCTGCGGCTATTATTCTACTTCCTGTTCCATCTTGTTTTAATAATAAAGTGAAATTACCTGAAACAGCAGGAAATATTAGATTTAAATCTGCTATATTATTACCATCAAATGTTACAAATTGTTTGTTTCCTTGTCTAAAATCTACATCTGTATCAAGAGCATTATATGTTGGAGTTACTAAATCAAACCCAACACCACAATCATCAAATTCAACATGACCATCAATATCTATTTTTAAATGTGCTGTTGCTCCACCATTATCATTAGTATGAAGAGTTGTAGCTCCATTAGCATATACAGCAATGTCAAAGTAATCATTAGTTGAAGCTCCTCCATTTTCAAATATTTTAAGATGTGAAGATGCATGGTGAATATCAAAATAGGCAAAAAGCGTTCCTTGATTTTTTAATTTTATACCTTTAGTTGAATCACATACTGCATCTAAAAATATATCTCCATCAGCATCTAATGTTAAATCCGAATCAGTAGTACCATCTCCAACTGTTGCTATAGTTAAATCTCCTGTGTCAGCAACGGCTAATGTAGCATAATCATTTGCATTATATTCTAATTTTAATTGAGTTCCTTCCTTTGATATAGTAAGTGCTCCAGCCATTGTATCATCAGCATCATTGGTTACATGATTAGTAACTTTAGGGCCTCCACATACACCTGCACTACTTGTAAGAGTTCCTGCTACTATTACATTATGACTTGCATCAATTGAAAATGAATTATTTGCAAGAGTTCCATCAAACGCTGCATCGGTATTTATAACAAAAGCATCAGCTGAATCATCAATACCCATTATTGTTTTAAGAGTTGAATGTCCAAATGTTATTGTTTTATCATTTCCATCTAAATCTGAACCAAGAACCATGTTTCCACCAGTTACAGTTAAATCACTAGATATTGTTGCATTCCCTGCTGAAGTAACACTAAATCTTGTATTTCCATTTGATGGTGTACAAACTGTAGAATCTGAATCTCCTGAAACATAATTTAATTTAAATGTATCAGAATCACTTCCATCAAATCCATGTACCCATTGTATATCATTTGAAGCATCTGATGCATCTGTATATTTATATTTGACAAACCCATCTGAATTAGTATGATTTACTATAAAACTTAAAGAAGCATTACCTCCATCTGTATTTCGATTTTTAACTCTTAATTTACCTGCCCCAGTACCACTTGAATTAAACATTATATTATATGGTTTTGTATGTTCAACATTAGCTGTTATTCCTCCACCTTTTAAAACTGCTATCCAAGAATTATATGTATTAGTATCTCCAGTTTTAAGTAATAATGTTCTACTACCATGTGAGGATATTACTCCTGTATTTAAACCATCTCCAATTTCAAGTATAGGTTGTTTTACATCAGTAGCATTTGTAAAAGTTTTTCCTATATCTTCTCCAAATGAAACTTCTTTAGATAATATTGTTACAGCAAGACCACCTGAACTTTTAATCTTTTTTGTAGTTATCTCATCAAATATATGTGTATCGAATTTATTTCTTGGATTGAATTTCTCGGATATTTTCCACTCACTCTTATCTTTTACACAAAGATATGTGCCTTTTCCTTTAATGGATACAATTTGCATATCTCCATCATGTCCATCTTCTTTTTTAGGGAAATAATTAAGAGGTTTTTTCTTGGATACTTTTGTATGTAATAATCTATCTGACATTTTTGGTTCTATATATTACAGATATATCATTAATCATAAAACCAGAGGGAACTCCATTATCATCATTATCTACATTAGACCTTTTCTTTGTTTCAAATTTAAGTTTAAAAGAATCAATATTATTAATGGATGAAGCAGGTTTTAATTGTGCGACAATCCAATCTCCTGTTGATATTGTTACTGTAGCTCCTGAACTATGTGAAAAATTAGGAGAACCTGTAGCTTGATTTAAAAGATTATAATTCCTATCTATTGTTATCGTAGTACCACTTATGGATTTAACAAGCATTTGTTCTTCTCCTATTTTAAGAACATATCCTACTTTAATATTAGAAGCAGATGTAACGCTAACTGTGTTCGATGTTGAACTTGTTGCAGAAGAAGTAGTAGTTGTTGTTTCTGAATCAGTACTTATAAGTCCTTTTGTTCCATAATTATCACTTTTTGTTTCACTAAATTCTGTCCAAGTATTTGTTCCATTAATAGCATAATATACCCCAACATTAGATGATTCATATAAATCTTGTTTTTGCATAACCTTTTTCATCTTATTGCTTTCCATATGCGTTGATTTAAAGGTAACATATACTTTATGTATTTTCTTTTTAACTGATGGTATTCCAAAATCATAATCTTTAGTTATAATTCTAAAATCTCTATGTACAGAATTAGGAGTTGTATTATCTTCAAATCCTGATAAATCTAAATTTCCTGATGTATGTTTAGGATTATCATCCCATTTTAAAATATTATTTGAAGGTTTTATTAAAAATATAGAATCTCCATTTTCATCATATGCAAAATTAGTAATCATATTATTTGCAGGAGCTAATCTTAATCTTCCATCTATATTATCAATCATATCAAAACTTCCGTCCCATGTTTCAAGAAATGATGTTATATTCGTCCAAGATTGTGTTTTAATATCATATTCATATCCTAATTGTCTTAAATATTGTTTATTTATAGACCAGTCAAAACTATCATCATATGGATTAGCAAAATTATGACCTTCATTTTCTTCAATATTTTCCAAAGAATCAGTTGCACCATATACAATAAGTTTATCCTCTTTTTTAAGATAATGGATAGTTGGCCCATATCTTTCATCAATTTCCCAAGAAGATTCAGAATCTTTCCATTTTTTATAAGCAAGTTTTCTATCTGTTAAATTATTAACTTTTTGTCCATCATATAAATAGCATCCTCTTTCATTAATCCAGGCTATGCCATAAGGAGTTTTTGTTACTTGTGATTCTTGTGATATGCCTACATTTTCAACAGTATCTTGTAAATACTCATAATCTTCTGATGTACTTATTATAAATAATTTATCTTTTTTAAATTGAAGCAGTCTATCCTTATAAAACTGTAATGAAACTATTTCATCACCATCATTAATAGCTACATCAATAAAGTTAGTTGAGGGTAATAATGGAATTTTTCCAATTGGAGATTTAAGCATTCTATCAGGATAATGATTTCCTTCTTGCATTACATTACCTGCATAAAGAGTATTATTTGCAATAACAGCTGTTTTAAATGTTGCTTTCATTTTATTTACATCTAATGCGTTTTCAATTAAAACTCCTGCTTCAGATTCGTAACTATCAATTTCATTTGGAATAAGTAAATCTTTTGATGGAATGCTATATTGAATAATATGAGCAGATGTAAATCCAATATATTCATAAGTTGAAGTTGAAGATTTTATAGTTCTTTTTTGACAATCAATAACAAATTGAAGATTGTAGTTATCATTTCGTTTTGACTTTGCATATCCTTTTATAAATTTATTTTGATTAAATGTACTATTTGCAACATTTGTTATAAGGTCAATTCTTGGAGCTTTAGTAACATCATCATTTATAAATACTGATGACTCAGAACCAAAAGCCGATTCTACTCCATCTTGATTAACGGATGTTAATACAAAACTCCATGTATCATCCCATCCATCAGCTTCTCCTTCTGCTGGAGTTTCAAAAACAGTATTTAATTGCACATTCCCTATATCAGTATTAGGAAATGTAGTAGGCAGAGATGCAGTTACACCGCTTTTATATGATTGTATTTCAATTTTTTTAATTTCCCAAAATTCAGATAAAATACCTCTAGGTTCATATAACCTATAAGGTTCTCCTGAAGATGCTGTTCCATCACTTATTTCTCCTGAACTTAAACCAGTTGAAGAGAATGCTAAATTAGATTTTATAACTGGCTCAAACCTTAACTGAAGATTAACTCCAACAGCATCATCGGCATTAGCGAGAATATTGGTTGAACCATTTGTTGTCTCTTCATAAGGAATGTCTATAGTAATATTTCCATACTGAGAAGTTACTGAAGATAAAGACTTCCATGTATGGGCGGCTGATATTCGTTCTACATAGTCGCTAGAAAAATTATTATACCATCCTGGAACAACTATCCAATTACTTGGGGTGTTTGATGATGGAAAACTAAAATCAGTACTATCATGAGTCTCATTGACAGCTTTTTGTTCAACATTTAAATGAAAAGAACCAATTTCTTTAATATGACCAGAATCTCCAGGCCTTGCAAATCCTGTAGTAGTTTCCACTGTCTCAGTGACAACATCAAGATATATCATCATTTCAGGACTATAGTTAAGGCCAATACCCTGCTGACCCATTCCAAGTATTACATCATGACTTAAATCTATAGATATTTTTGCGATTCTGCTTCCTGATGCTAATTTATCTGTTCCAGTTCCTACCATACTGTCATTGTCAATTGTAATGTATTTAGCATAAGGAGCTTTTGGGTCTCCTTTCCATTGGCCATCGTCTTCATCATATTTAAACCTATCGCTAATATCATGTTCAAGAGTATTTATATTACCATTATAGTCATTCATTTTTTCTTGCTTTGAAGTTAAATTATCACCATGCCAATGAGAAGTTGCATCAGCAAAATCACTAGATACTGCACTTATATATGCATCATTATCTGTATTTTCGGCTAAATAAAAAGTCATAGCTTCAAATATACTTTCATCTAATCCACTATAAGATGTATCCTGTGTTGAAACATCTATATTAGGGCCACTAAAATTAATATTTTCTAATTTAATAGCTGAACTTTCATTATCATAATTACTAAGTGAATATAAATTTCTATCATAAAAATTTTCATCACAAAAATATACTTTTTTACTTCCTTTTATAAAATAGAAATTACTTTTATTGTTCAAAGTTGGAAGATTTATACCAGAATTTTTAATATATGTATTATCATTCGTATTATAGCTATATAAATTTAAATTAGTTGTATTATCGTTATAATATTGAGATATTATATTTGAACCTTTTTGATTTAAGTTATATCCACTTGTAGTTACTTTTTCACCAGTGTTAAGTTCATATAAATCAAATTTATGAACAATTATATTATTAACTCCTGTTTGATTTACTCCTCCCCATATACCTGATTCAAAAGTCAAAGTCCATTGATTTGATTCTTCAGAATCAGTTAAAAAATCTGATGTATTGAATCTTTTCCTATAAGTTCTAAATTTATGAAAAATATTATTTCCACTTGTAATTCCATTAAGATAATTAGATGATATTACACTTCCTTCACGTTCAGTTCCCCATGAATTTGGAAATTTATATATCGGCCATATAACTTCAGTTTGAAGAAAATTATGTGGGCCATCAACTATGCTCATATCTGGTAATTCTAATACAGCTTTTCTTAAATTAAATCCAGTAAAATATGCACATCTATTAGCTGCATCTGCTGCTGTTCTAGCTACTCCAACTTCTATTCTTATATTAGAACATCCAGATGGAACAACAAATGTAATGGGATGAATTTGACCTTGAGGATAACTTAATTGCGTTTGATTTATATGCCACCATGAATTATCATCTGCTCCAGTAACTGTTCTTTCTGTCCCCACAATTGCAGCACCATTAGTAACATCATAAATTCTCACATTCGCTGTAGTACTTGTTCCTCTACTAACTAAACAATCAAATTTATATTTAACTCCAGCTGTAACTCCTATATTACTTGAATATGCATAATTATTAGCATCCCAAGCAGAACTTGTACTTCCATCTGCATTTGTAATTTTTAATGCATAACCATTTGTAACAGCTCCATCTGTTGTTGTTGCCCCTACAAATGAATTAAATGCTTTTCTAGCATTATGGTCTGCAGCATTAGAATATGTAGTAAAAAATGACATAGTAACCGCTGTACTTGCGGTAGCATTATTTGTCATTGTAAATTGAGTATCACTATTTTTTATCGATACATATGTATTATCAGGAACTCCAGCACCAGTAACATGCATACCTACAAGTATATTTGCATTTTCTGGATGGTCAACAACAGCGTTACCTGATGTTGGGTCACATGATGCTTGTGTAAAATTCGTTAAATTAACCCTTTCAACTTTATGTGCAGCTAAATCACTTGCAGCTGTCCATGAACCATCTCCATGTGTAGCTGAAGACCATGTCAATGACGCAGCAGTTCCTGAACCATTACCAACAACTGCAGTTGGAGAGTCTATAAGATTTCCTATATTGTCATTAAGAAGAGCAGTATGGCTAGCTTCTGATGTAGAATTTACATCTTCTGGCCAAAAGTATTTACCGAGAACAGTATTAAATAATCTTATTCTTGGAGGAAGATTTGAACCTAAGTAAAACCAAGGTTTTTCGCTAATAACTCTTAATTCAATAGCATAATCTTGATTTGGCTTAAGAGTTATATTATTCATTGTTAAACTTCCATGATTATAATTAACAGCTGCAGAATATGTATCGTAATTTATTGCTGCAGAATTAGAGAGTTCCTGTTGATTTATTGCAGTAAAACTTGATATACTGGCAGTATTAGTTTTTGTTTCAATTGCTCCAAACTCCCATGTTCCATCACCATCAACATCAACAACTCCCCATGCATCAGCAGTAGTTGAACCATGTTCTAAATATGAATTTATAGTTGATATAGGAAGAGCAGAATAATCCGAAAGATACGAAAATAATCCTTTCCCTGGAGAAGAAAGAGTACTATTAATAGGTTGTTCTATATTAATATTGTCTTTTAATTCAAGTCCTCCAGAAACACGTATTATTCCTTGTTCATCTACAGCGGCATTATCAAGTATTTGAAATTCATTTTCTTGTAAATCACGTGGGTCTGAATAAGAATTAACTCCTCCAGAAAAATTCTTTATTTGTAATACATCTTTTTTAGGCATTCTAAATTAATTACTTCTTGATTTTATCTACAATAGGCTTTATTACCATATCCCAAATTAAATCATCTTTTTTTGATGGACTCAATTTAATAGCTTTTTCAAGAACATATAATCCAAGCAAAAACCATTCCCAGTTTGTTGTAATAAATGATAACATATTATTTCTCCTTTTTTAATATTGCGACATCTTTTTCAAGTTCTTCTATATACTTACCTTGTAAATCTACTTTTTTTTGCAGTTGTTTCATTTGTATATCAAGTTCGTTATCTTCTTCAACATACTTACGTAAATTCTTTATCTCTCTAGCTTTCATAATTTTCTTGAGAGCTACATCTATTAATTTTTTAGCTACAAATGCTTGTATCATATTATACCGATGCTATAAACATTTCTAAATCACATGAAGCGGTATTTGCATCAGCTTGAATATTTGTCAAATCTCCTAAAGCTGTATCAGAAGCAGCATCAGCATCTTGTGTTGCATTGAATACATCTACCATTCCTCCACTATTATCTGCAGCCCACATAAACGATTGTCCCGCATCAAGTTTAATAGCAACTTCATCATTATCTTGATTTCTAAATGTTAGTGTTATAAAATTTGTATCATCTTTATTAGTAAATCTCATATATCTTACATCAGCTGCAACATAGTGTCCCGCTGAAGCGACAGCTGCACTAAATGTAGCTATTACAGATTCTGCCGTTGTAATAGTTATAATTCTTTTTGATATTTCATTAATACCTGTAATTGTTTTAGTATTAATAGCTCCTTGCTCTGTTCCGTTTAATTTTATCGACTCAACAACTCTTACTGTCATTGTAGCACTTGATAATGTTGACGCCATTTATTCTCCTTTATTAAAATCTGTTACCATAAATTAGCAATATACCGCTTATAAACACGAACCAAAATCCAAGCCAAAACGCAGTATATAATTCCAATTAGAACCTCCAATTAACTCCTGTGCTAATGTTATATTCTTCCCTACCATAATAACTTAGCTTAGTACCCTCAATAAAAACCCCAATATGCTCACTTAGATTAGCTCCAACCAGAGCGCCAATGTCATATTGAATGTCATCACCATCATAAGATTTCTCTGTCAAACCAACAGTCGATGGAAATGCATTAACCCATATATGGGAATAATAATCGTTATTCCCAAGATAAAAATCTAACCCTATTACTATACTTGCTTCAGCTTGCCAATTCTTTTCTTTATTATCTTTATTGTATTGATTTATAATGTTTGGCATATGATATTGGTGAAACTCTGCATCAGAATTAGCCACTGCATCGCCGTTAGGGTTCTCCCAATAATAATTAGTTCCCTCAGTATAGTACACCCAATAACCTTCTTCTGTGTATTCATCAGTTTCAATCCAAACATAATAACTATCTATTTCTCCATTCTGATTTAAATCAAATGTAGGTATTTCAAAATCTGTATATCCATATTCATATGCAAGTTCCCACCAAGGCAAATCGTAATCAGCATAAGCAGGATGTCCATATGTAGGATGCCCCATAATATTTCCGCCAATAGAAAAAAGAAGTGAACCTAATTCAAATTTAAACCTACCATCAATAGATGTAAATTGTAAATCCCGGCTTCCTTTATCTAAGTATTTAAATTTAGTTACAAAAGTATTATTGGAATATTTAAACCAATATTCTTGGTCAGTAAAGTCATGACCTTGGTTACGTACAGAACTTACCGAAAAAAGGTATTCTAACCCTTGTACAGCCCCAAATAATGCGTCATCACTTAATTGTTTTTCATTTCCTTTATAAAAATTACTTTTAACTTGATATGGGAATAGTGCAATTTTCCTTATTCCAAATGTATATTTATAGTCATCTTCTATGTTTAATCCACCATTTATGTAGGGTGTACCCAATGAAGCAGAGCCATAAATAGTCGAATTGTTAAAAAAACTACCAAAAAGATAACAAAAAGACGATACCACACATAAAAAACCTCTAACCAGTCTTTCATTCATTAAAACCTTCCTCCTGTTTTTTTGCGTTCTAATTTATTAAGTCTTTGTTCAAAAGCATTTATACTGCTTGAAAGATTGTCAAGTTTAGATTCTATTCCTGATAAATCAACTTCTGGTATATCTACTTCTTTTTCTTTAAGTTTATCTAATTCTTTCTTTATATATTCCAAATCCGATGCAAGAGGAGCAAGTTGTTTTACTAATTCTTTTATTTCTTCAAACATATCATCATATTGTTCAAGTTTATATGTTATAATTTTTAAATCTCCAGCACCTTTAAGAGCTGAAATTTCATTTACCACAAACTCATATTCCATTCTGTTTGGATGATTATTAGACTCTATTTCATTCAATTTACCTGTAATGCTAAAGTATGTAGCAGATGCTGATACTATTACAGCTCCTATTGTTACCAAAAACTTTAAATCAAATGTAAATTTACTTCCTTCACCTATTTCAGTTGCCATAGGTTTCTCCTCTTTTTTAAATTTATTTTCCGCAGGCTGTTCATTTAGAACTTCTGTTACTTCATCAATAGTAACATATTTTTCTTCTATTAATATTTTACCTAATGGAACTGACCTATTATAATTAATAGCTTCTTCAGATTGCTTTCTTAATGCGCTTTGAAGTTGTTTTTTATTTATATACCCCTTCAGTAATAATAAGTCTCCTATCTTCATTTTCTCCCATCAATTAATTGTCCCCATAATGAGGTTCTTCCGTTAATTATTTCAACTACTTCTACTTTAAAGTCTTTATTTCCAAAAATATCTACTATAGCAAAGGCGTGATTCCAATTATGAAGATTACCCCTTAACCATTTATTTTTATCAGAACTCATATCTTTTAAGCATCCCATGCTCCAGGCACTTTGAGTTCCCCCTAAACCTGTATCAGTAAACCTTTGCAGGTCATGAGTATGTCCATACATTATATTTTCCTTATAAGAAGCTAAGTGTTTTTTAGCGTGATGAATTGGAACATAATCACCATGTGTAAAATTTAATTTACCTATTTTAAGTTTCTTTGTTGATACATAAGGCCAATATTCATAACCTCTATCTTTAAGATTTAATGCATTTTCTGTTTCAAACTCTGGTAAATATGGATGTTTCACTACAAAGTTATCTAACCATAACTCATGATTTCCTTGTATAAAATATCTTTTTTTACAGTTTACTTTATCTAAAGATTTATCTATGACATCCATTTCCTTATTAACTTTTGAAACTTCTTTTTTTAACATAGGTATCAATACTTCTAATGGAGGTCTTTCCCTATCTCTCCAATAATGATTACTAAACAATTCCCATTCTCCTGTATCCCCTAAATCAATATATGAATCAGGTTTAACAAGTTCTATAGCTTTACATACAACTCTTATCGCTTTTTTATCATGTAATGGAAAATGTTTATCTGGAGTAACAATAATCCTATTAACAATCGTATTGTTTTTAGTTGCCATACATTCCTCTATTTATTTCAAAAAACTACTTCTTTTTTTCTTTCTTTGGTTCTTCTTCTTGCATTGAAGTAAGAACTTCTATTGCTCCTTGCAATTTAACAAACAATTCTTTCGCTTGTTCTTGTTGAGCTTTTAAACTCTCTATCTTCTCCGTATAATCTCTCATATATCCTCATTTTTATAATCTTGTTACCGCTAAATATCTTACTCCTGACCTTCTTCCTCTAAATTTTTTAACTTTTCGTTCATACATTTGCCTATAATAATTAGCATATTCTATATCTTCATCATCTTCATATAATCTTGCTTTTATATAACATACAACTGCATTATGTAATGCACTATCTAATCCTAAATCACTTTGAAGATTATTTGTCGTTGCTGTTGCTTCTTCATATTTTGAATGATATGTTATTCTTAAACCATTATCAATAAATAAAGATGTAAAAGTACCTGTATCTCCAACTGTAGCTGCTCCAACAGCACCATCATCTGCCTTAGATGTAGTATAAGTAAATTGATTTGACCCATTTGTAGTTGCTATAGTTACTTCTTCATCATAGGTATTATTATCTGCATCAATATAAACTTTATCTCCAACTGAATATCCGTGATTAGCTGCTGTTGTTGCAGTTCCAGTTCCACTTGAAACAGCTAAAGCATTTATACTATCTGCATTAGAAGCAATTGCACTAGAGGTTATTGTAAATGTAGTTGTGCTAGGAGTTGATGCAAGTGTATAATTTCCATCATAATGCCTTGTCCCACTAATAGCTATTCTATCGCTTGTAGTATGAGTAAGACCATGAGCTTCTGAACAAGTTACAGTAACAGTAGTTCCATCTATAGTCATATTTGTTATCGTACCACTTAAATTTCCACTTCCTTGAAATGTATCATATTTTTCTTTTGTTCTTTCACCCGTAGTCGCAGTATTATCTTCAGTTAATATTGCAATTCTATCATCATCATTATACCATACGAAATAATTGTTTGGATATGTTCTTTTATTTGTTGCCATAATTCTCCTAAGTTAACGAATCATCATCTCCACTAGAAGCAGTAAATGTTTCTGCACTAGAATTTGAATCTGTATCGGCTCTTAATATCCTATGTGGGTCAGTTAATTTTGGTATCATTACATATCTATTATTTGTATCAAGCACTTCAACTTTTATAATATCAATCATATCATCAGATAATGTATACCATCTTTGTTTCTTTTTTAAGTCAGTTGTTACTTCTTTTGTATAATGCTGTTTCTTTTCTGAAATATCAAGAAGAGCATCATTGATTAACCTTAACATATATGTCTCTGATTTAGCTCCAACTGATTCATCTATATCATCAATAATATTTTGAACTGTCATACTTTTCGCCATTATCTTCCCTTCTTCATGTTTTCAATAGATTCATCTACTGATACTGTATTAAACTCAATTTTTGTTGTCCCACTTAATGTTTTCCTCATATTTATATGTTTACCTGGAATATAATTAGGAAGAAATGATTTACCGCATTTATTGGAACAATTAAGATTCACATCAGTTTCAACACATTTTTCACAATTTTTACAATAATAATATCTCATTTATTTTTTATCTCGGCTTTTTGCTTTTGTTGCATCATCTCTAAATGCATAAACTTCTTTTTTAGTTTCTTTTTTAGGTTCAGCTTTTTTAGGTTCAGCTTTTTTAGGTTTATTAACTGGCCCTAATGCTGGACTTACTTTTTTAGTCTTTTTAAAGTCTTTAGGCTTTGGTGTTTTAATAGCAGGTTTTTTAGGTTTCATTCCTAAGCTTTTATCAGGTTTTGGTTTTGGCTTTGGCTGTGGTTTTTCTTTAGATTTTGCTTTAGATTTTGCTGCTTGTTCTTTTGTTTTACCTGAATACTTACGACCATCCCAAGTAAAATCCTTTCCTTTAGCTGCTTTAAAAGCTTCTCTAAATGACTTAGCTTTTTTAGAATCTTTTTTATAAACCTTATAATCACCAGCTTTAGTTTCTACTTTTTTAACAACACCTTGTCTTTTGTCACGTCTTTCTTGACGTTTAGCTTTTCTTTTATCTCTTCTTTCTTTTGAAAAGAATTTACCTTTTTTAGATGGTTTAAATCCTTTCTTCTTTTCTTTTTTTGATGCCCATTTAACTTGTTCACCAGGAATATCCATAACTTTTCCACCTTTTTCATACATAGGATTTCCAATAGAATCATAACCAACTTCACCACCACCTGCATATGTTTTTACACTTCTTCCTCTTGCATCTTCAGGAGGTCTTCCAACTTGACTTCCATATGTACCTTTTCCTTTTGGCATTATTTTCTCCTTTTCATTTGTTGGTAATTTACCATATTCATTTATATAATCCAAAGCAGCCTCATTACCAATAACTGAACTTTTTTTAATTACATATTCTCCGCCTTCAACTTCAATAGGTATTCCACCTTTTTGATGTGAAGGGCCTTTCATTTTTCCTAATTTCTTTCTACTCATCGGATGTCCAATCACTACCTCGTAAAATATTTTTAATTTCTGAATGATTATAAGTTGTTATTCCATTAAAACAAGAAGGAGTATCTCCATCCCATTTTAAGATAGCCTTATTCCCATCATTTGTTTTTCTCAATGTATTCATAGATGATTGTATTGCACTTGAAATCATTTCTTCTGTTATGTCAGAAACATTTACTATAACCCATTTTCTATTAGAATAATCCATTATGGTGTATCTCCTTCAAAATCTGCTGAAATCATATTTTTCATTGCACCTGGATTTCCACTAACCTCTTGAACAGTTATATTATCAATAGTTACAGCTGCAGTATAAGGACTTGCATATAATACTACACCAGTACCCTCAGCTAAAAAACATGTAGTAAAAGTACCTGTTGCTCCACTCGCAATTAATTTAGGATAAGGGTCACCAAAATTTAAACTAACAGATGCTCCAGCATTAACACTACAAGTAACTTTCGCTAAATAAACTTTATTTTCTGTAAGAACTGATGTTTTTCTTATATGACCATACTCTTCCTCTGCTGTCACAAGCCATTTACCAACTCCACCTTCAACGACTGATTCGGCATTACCTTCAGTATTATTTGATACATCCCAATAACTTGGGTCAGAAAAATCTCCTTTACCACCTAATACATCTGTTCCTAAACTATAATTAGACATATCTGCAATACCGCCTGTATCTCCATGTCCTATTAGACTAGTTCTATCAATCACGCCATCACCCATTCTATACCAAGCCTTTAGATTACCTGATGCAACACCTTCTTTATGATTATAAGGTTTTCTATCATTATAAATTGTTTTAACTTGTGATGCTGTTAAAGCAGAGTTATATATAGCGACATCTGAAATATTACCTGTCCATTCTCCTGAATCTACTCCAGAATTTAAATGAGCACCTATTGTTATAGGAGCATCATCTTCATTTAAAATTGCAGGATTACTAGCATGACCTGTTGTTAGAACATCAACACCATCTACATATATTTGACATCTTAAATTTGCTGTTCCAACACTGCCATCATAAGTCATAACTACATGATGCCATTTAGTATCATCTACAGTAAATGTTGATGTATTAGAAAGTACAGTTGAACCATCATTTGAAACAACACATACTATTTTGTCATTGTCATCTACTGATAATCTAAACTCTCTTTTATCAGCACCTGTATCATTTTTAGCTACAATAGAAGCATAAGTATCAGGTGTTGAATCAGTATTCTTATACCAAGCTGATACCGAAAATATTGAAGCAGAACCATTACTAAAATTAAAATCTGAACTATCTGGAATTTGGACAAAATCATTAGAACCATCAAAAGAAAGGGAATACTCATCCCTAAATATATCACTACCCATTGTTGTTATTCTTCTTGTAGTAAACATTAGTCTTTTACTATACCAAGTCTAATATCAATAGCGTCTGCTGCTCTTGCAGTTCCAGCCTCTCTAATAATACCTGCAACATATACAGTTTTAGATGAAGATGCACCTTGTAATACTAATCCAATGTTATTTTTAGTTGCTACTTGACCATTAATCATATCGACATAATTGCTTATAGATACAATACCTAATATACCATCTAAAACACTATCTGCACCTGATACTGCTGCATCCAATGTTCCTATATTGGTATTGTCTTGTGTAAACACTAAATCTATCTGAACTCCTGCATCTACTGAAGTATTTGTTTGGTCAATAAGACAAATAGATTGAAGTATTGCTTTCCCATCTGTGACAGCTACTGCATTTGTTATTGCTGTTGGATTAAACAAAACATCATTCGCATCAATAGTTGATGTTTCTATAGTTGGAGTAATAGTAATTAAATCAACATCCATTTTGTTGAGTTTTTCTACTACTGTATATTTGTGTAAATCTGTTGTTGCCATTTTATTCTCCTTTATTGAGTGTACTTAAAGCTCTGGCTAGAGCGTGAGAGTACTCTTATTATTATGAAATTTTTAATAGATTCGGGAGTTGCCCTTTATACGACAACCCCCATAGTTCTACAAAACTATTAATCCTTATTGTTTCGGATTAGCCAGCTGCAGCAGCGAATGGACATTCAGATGCGTCTTGAACCCATCCATGAACATACCATATATTACCATCTGAGAAAATATCAAATCTATCTCCACCAGTACAACTTGCAGAACAAGCAATAAAGTCATCACCTGATGCCGACACATCACCTGCATCGCCATCTGAGCCCCATGTTTGTCCATTAATTGTACCACCAGAATTAAAATCAATATTAACTTTTTGACCCATACCTGTGTCGGTAGAGAAAGTATCCTCAGTTAATACTATTGATACATTCCATCCTGGAGGTAAATCACCTACAGTTGGTAAGTCGATTTCAGTAGTAGCTGTTGGATTAACCAATAATATACTACCTCCATCTGCTTCTGTTACTGTATAATTCTCTGTAATTTTCTTAAGTTTTTTAACATAAGAACCTCCCAAAGAACTATTTTCATTTAAAAAATCACTTCTCATTATTCATTCCCTCCTTAATTTAAGTCTGTAAATGAATACAACATATGAGTTTCAGGGATTGTAATCTCAAGACCTGCTTCTGTAAGAATCATGTCTTTTCTTAAATCCTCATCTGCTTGTTGCACATTTGTTGTTATTGAAGTGTCTCTATTTATACCATTTCCAACAAGTGGTCTATAAGCCAATTGATTCATATCAGCAAGAAGTAATAATCCTCCTGACATTCCTCTGAACAATGGTTCTCTAATTAAATTTAAATCACCATGTACAGTATTAATCATTTGAACTTTATGACCAAACGCACCTTCCCTAGCATTCAAATTATATTGATATGCAGGATTGTTTGTTGTTCCAGCTGTATCACCCGCTGAAACATCTTGGAAACTATTAGCTCCAAGCTTGTTGAAATAAGATATTACAGGTAGACCTGCTAAAGCAAGTTTACTTGAACTTCCACCCCTTGCAGGGTCAAAGAAGACTTCCATATCAGACAATATTGTATCATATGTGATATTAGTAGAAGCTTCTGCTGCGAAGTACGGATTTCCTGCACTATATGATAGTGAGCCAGGAGTACCTGCTTGAGTTCTAACTATAATATCACCTACAAGACCTGCTGATGTTTGTATACCATTTTGTCTTCCTTTTTGTCCAAATAGCATTGCTCTTTCAATGTCTACTTTGTGTTCTCTTAGTTTTAAATTCCAGATTCTATCCCATTCATTTGCATATCCTCTGTAATTAGTAGCAATAGCTGTATTAGTCATCTCGGCAGCTGTTTTAAAGATTTGAGTATAACCAAAATCATCGTCTAGAGATTTTGACCAAACATCAGGAGAACCTGAACCCTCTTCAAAAGCTGTTCCAATGATTTGACATTTATCACCATCTGCAATTGCATTATATCCACCTTCACCAGAATTACCAACACTTAAACATGTAACTTGACATGTAGTGTAAGAACTTTCATGTGTAACTGTGTCTAATCTTACGATTGCATGTGATTTGCCATCTACAACTTCAACTGCTAAAACCATACCTTTAATAAGAAAATCAACAGAAGCGTCAGAACCATTTTCAAATTGAACTTGGCCACTAACACCTGCTGTCACAGTTAAGGCTGATTGAGCATTAAAAGACCTATTTGTCCAGTCAATTTTAGAACGATTTTCTAAAAATCTGAACACGGGGTCAGTTGTAGGAACTTTGCTTACTTTACTTAAATATACAAAAAATGGAGATTCGTCTGGACTTAACTCTGCAACCCTATCACTAAGGTCGTAAAGTCTTCGCTGGTCACCTGCAACGCCGTGAACGGCTGCATGTGCATTAGCGACTGTTGTAGCTGCACCAGCACTAGAAAGACTTCCAGTCCTGATTGTATTTGCTGCTGTTGCCATGTTACTTCTCCAATTTAACCCTCTATCAGCTGTACTATTGTACCTTCAAGTAGGGTTTTGTTATTAAGGTAATTTATTTGCAACCCTGTCAGCTCCTAAAATACCCTTCCACACTGCATCACCCTCTGATTGTTTGACAGGCTGTTGTCCATTAAGGATACCAGCTTGTTGAGGAATACTTTGATTTTGACGAATCGCATCAAGTGGATTTGGGTTATTAGTGCTTTCAGCCGGTTGTTGAGTTACAGCTTGCCACATATTAATAGCACCATCAATACCATATTCAGCAGGATTCTTACTTGCAAAATCCATAAAAGATTGGATTTGTTCAGGATTTAATCCTTTGTTAGATAATTCAGTTTGAAGTTTAGACATACCAACTTCTTTTTGAACTTCACCAACTTGGCTTGAAACTGCTTGATTAATTGTGTCTTGTAACTCTTGTTGTCGAAATTTATACGACTTAGACGATGGGTCATTATAGGCTTCCCAAGGGTCAAACTCATCCTTATCTAATTCAATCCTTCCTTGTTGTACTGCTGATTGACCACCTTGTAGCATTCCACTAACTGCCTGAATTATGTCAGGTCGTGATTCCAGCATTTGTCCAACTTGCTCGTATTGTTTTAGTTTTTGGTTTTCAGCGTGTAGTTTATCTTTTTCTGATTGAAAATACTTAGCTTGAGATTCCCAATCACCTCCAGATTCTTGCTGCTGAGTTGCTTCATCTTGCCCTACATTATCATTAACTTGACCTTCTTCAAGATTGTTATTTTCTAATGCGTTATCCATATTATCATTCTCCTTTTCTTTGCAATTTCTCTTGCTTTTCTTGAGTTTGGCCACGTAAACGTAACTTCTCTGCTTCGAGTTTAACTGCATTTTCAAGTTTGCCAACTGCTAAATTATTAGCTGATTTGACTTGTGACTCTTGTGATTTCAACTCGGTTTTGAATTTCTCAACTTCTGTACGTTTCCTTGCTGAGATTGACTCTCTATGAGCTGTTTGTAAATCACCCTGTAAGTTTTTGACAGCTTCTTGTGCTTGCTGTAATTGTCCTTGTAATTGCTGTACAATATCCATTCTCTGTAATACACCTTGCTTATCAAATATATCTGTCTTCATTAAAGCTTCTGTTCTATCAATAAGACCAGCTTGATAAGCTTCCATATAAATTGACCATTCACCCCATCTATTTGATGGCATTGTTGAATTTCCTATAATATTAATATCATATTGACCTATTGTTAAATCATTCATCATTTCACTAATAGCTTGAGATTTATCATCATAAAAATTAACCATATATTCACTCATATCATTATTTGGTTGTGCCACTCTAAATACTTTTTTATAAGTATAATGTTCCTTAGAAAAATTATATATAACTTGTCCTAATCTTCTTAAAGACCCTTCTATATCCCTTAATTTTGATTTACTTCTTCTTTGTCCAAAATCTTCCATCATCATAGTTCCAGATGAAGTTCTTGGAGCAGCTTCAGCATTACCTTGCTGCATTTCAAAAATACCCATATTTAAATCAATATATCTTTCAATTAATTGAGGTAATTGCATTACTGAATTGGATAAAGGTTGTGGTGAAGGAAAATGAGGTTCACCAAAAGATGGGTCATATTCTATTGTTGCATTAGGATTAGCCCAATCTCTTTCTAACTCTTCAATATCTTCAACACTTCCTTGTGGTATTAATAACTTTAATCCAGATGATGCTTGTGCATGAGATGTTATAAGTGACATTGTTTTATTTAAAAATCTTTGAAAATCCTTGTTTTTTCTAACATCACTCATTGGATATGGAGTATTAGTCCAAATATTAGGTACAGGAACAATAGGATATTTATCTGTATTTAATATATGTTCATACAATACTATTTGTCCCAAAGTACATGTTAGCTTAATTCTTGTTTGCTGAACTTCCACTACATCAATAAGACCCTTTTCCATAGCTTTTGATATTCTAGGGTCTTGTAAAAATTTTTCCATATTTTTTACATCAAGTATTCTTTCTTGATTTGTTTCTACTTCTAATATTCTATAATACGGAACTTTAACTTTTGAAAAATGTTCAATTAATTGATATTTCTCTGAACCTTCACCTGTATCAAAATCTTTAATATGGTCAGGAGTAAATGTCCCTTTTGTTCTTACATTAGGAGAAGTAGGATATGTTTCATCTTCATAATATGTTTCAACTAAATCAATCATTCGTTTTCCATCTTCTTGCTCTTCAGCTAATTGAGGATATAAATCAAGCAATTGAAATTTTGTAAATATAGTAGACAGCATCATTCCAGCTGCATCATCAAAGTATCTGCTTCTAGCATTTGGGTCAACTACTACTCTAAATGGGTCAACATATGTAAATTTAACTTCACCTCTACCATAATCAGCTTCTCTATCAATATATGCATAGAAATAACCAAGTCCTGTAACAGCATAATCATGGATAGTTTGCTTAAATACTTCATTACCATCAGATATATTCCATACATATTCAAGTAAAGTTTTCCATACATTAGCTAAATCACTATCTGAATCTTCTCTCGGAGTTGCTGAAAATTTAGGTGGTTTTGATGTTATGATTGCTTTAAATTGTTCAATAGCTGAATATATTCTATCAAGAGGTATATTTGATTGATTTCTTGATGAAAGTTCTTCTGCTTCTGAAGGAGAAAAATGATTTCCTAAATAAAAATCAATATCTTCTCTAGCGTGGTCTTCCCATTCTTTTCTTGCGTCTGACCAACGCCTCCATAAATCTTTTGTGTATTCTGCTCTTTTATCAGTCTCTATCATAACGTGTAATATATAACAATTTTCTCATATAATCAAATTCGTGAACCAGTCATCCAATTATATCGTTTTTTTGGCTTTTCCCATTCATTTTTATTATTCTTTAATTTTTTAACATTTCCAGCTTTTTTATTGCCTCTAGCAAATTGTGTTGATAACCAAAATGCATCTATGGTATCATCATGCGTTCCTTTAGGAAAATCTAATAATTCACCAATAAATTCATGCATATTCTTTTTTAAATGTACAGCTCCTGCCTTAAACATTGGCTGAAGTCCTTCAAATAATCTATCTTTCTTTTTTTGATTTCCATAACCTTTAATTCCTTGTTCAATACCAGGAAGAAATTTTCCATCTCTTTTACTCTTTTTATGTACATAATCCCTTAACATTTCTTGATATGATATAGTTTCAATATTTATTCTTTTGATTGGTCTATATCGTTCTGCAATTTTAAATATCTCATCTGCGCAGTCCATGGGTAAAACTCTTTGTCTCCAATATTCAATAATATAATAATCAAAATCAGCGGTAACACCAATGACCATAATAACACTATAATCATTCCTAGCACTAAGCGTTGAAGCAGGGTCAACCCCGATATAAATGTTAACATATTCTTTCCTCCCATCATCTAACATTAAATACCATGAATTACATGGTTCATCAAATTTTAACTTGCCTTTATAAAAATTATCGGTAATATCTTCTTCAGAAAATATTTGGTCTTCAGGAGACTTAGCTTGGTTCATATATTCCTGATAAAACTTAGATGGAGTACCAGAATCTATATAAAATTGCTTTCTTTCCTCTAATTTCTTTATTGGCCAACGTGAAGGCCATAATGGAGTCCCATCATCAAGTATAGCTTTATATGTAATTAAGTCCCAAGAATACTCTTCTCCATTTTTAGTAGCTTCATCATAATTTTTAACAAGTCCATTCAAAAATGAATCATAATGTACAATAGTTCCATTACACCATAAAAAACCACCTTTATCAAAATCAATCGCTGGATATACAGCCGCTGTCACCCAATTCTTAATATGCATTCTAGCTTCAGGAGTTTTAGTATTTAGTTCTGATTCAAAGTCATCAAGTATAATTCCAGTGTATCTAGTGGATAATTGTTTCTTACCCCTAAGTCTCTGTGCTGCACCTTTAGCAATCATCCTACAATTATTCTTCAATATAATTTCGGTTTTAGTCCATTTTGGGCCTTCTAAATCACCAAAATAATAATGAATTGCAGGATTTTCGTATATATGGTTTGAAATCCAATTAAGGTTATCAATAGCCTGGTCTTGTGCCTCGCCAACCCAAGCGATAAATTCTGGGCTTTCTTTTGTCGCAAATAAAAAACGATGTAAAACAGCCGTAGCTGCTAAAGTCGACTTTGCGTGGTCACGAGGCAATACAAGAGCCAATTGTTGTATATCTCTATTTAAAAGCTTTGAACCTACTGTATTATGGAAATCTGGTGTTGCGGATGCTAAAAAGTCTTGAGGAGAGAACAATTTACCAAAAACAATAAGGTCTTTATATGCCATCTCAAGAATCTTCTCATTTTGGGATATATTACCATTTAAGTTTAAATTGGCCATTTTTACTACCTTAATTCAAAATGCGGAAAATCATCAAATTGATTATCATCTACCTCAAAGTTCATATTCCAATCACCACCCCAACGAAGTTTAATCCCCATTGACCTTGCTATCCCAAGAACAAATCCCGCAAATAAGTGAAACCTTTCCCTATCAGACCAATCAATGGGATAAGGAGCAACATCAACAGCACGAGAAGGTTTATGATTATGTCTTCCATTCGGGTACTTAACTTTAGTTTTTCCTTCATCAAATAACTTATTTTGCCTATCTTCATCTCTATGTCCCTCCAATATACTGCAATCAACATATTTAATTACTTCATTAAAGACTTTTTGAAGTTTTTCATCACAAGTAGCAAGTCTTTCCCTTGAACTTCTTCCAAATTTAGCCATATATATTTGAACTCCAATAATTTGCCACAAATGGAACAGGATATACGCTGTAACTTCGAGTGTAGTGAGATAGAGAGGACTCTGTGGTTGTCCCATCTGCGGCTATATATTTATAAGTTATTGTCATTATTACTATTTATATAATTTATTATATTCTTCTCTGTATAATTTATCATCTAAATTATCAATTCCTTCAATAAAAGGCGCTGAACCTTGAGTTCTCATAAGACTATCTTTAAGTGATTCTTTAAGTAAACCTCCTTGAGTTCCTAAATTCATCATTTGTTCGTAGAGTTTACCATATTTTATTTGCTCTAATTGTTTATTTGTAGTATTTATATCTATTTCAGGGTCAGGCATTAACCATTCAGCAAGTTTACCTGATAAATCAAATTGTTCGTCAAGTGCTGTACCAATACCATATCCACCCAACAATGCGGCAATTATTGGTGTTTTTGGTATAGCTTTTTTACCCATTCCCATTTTATTCATTTTATTAATTTTATCTAAAATTTTCTTTCCTTCAGGAGTTTTTGCTTCATCAAATATATTTGGACGTGTCCATGTTCTTCTATCACGAACAGAATAAGCTGGTGAAGAAATTTTTTCCTTTGGCAAGTTATGTCCTGAAGCATTTGTTAATTTACCAATAGCTCCTAATATGGAATCTTTGTGTATTTCCCTGTCTATTTGTTCATGTGCGTTACTCATTATCCTCCTTTAATTCCTTTCTTAAAATAATTTTGATAAATTTAAACCAATATTTCCTTTACTTCCACTTAAATTATAATCAAGATTTTTATCCTTACCAAGTCTTCCACTAATATTTATATTAAGTAAATCTTCAAAGTTTCTATCACTTGATTGTGATTTAATAAAAGATTCTAATATATTTGTTTGAATATTTCCCTGATTACCATAAAAATTTAACATGTCTTCCAAATACTGGTTTTCTTTAAATATACCAGGTAAATCCGAAGTTATTTTTTCTCCAAATTTAAAATCATCAATATCTCTTATCATATTTGATAGTGTGGATTCTAAAATTAATTTATTAATGCTATCATGCGCTCCTTTTCCAGAGCCACCTATTAAATTCGTATTTTCAAAAAAATCATGACCTGAGGACATAGTTGTATATTCATCAATCATTCTATTTTCAATAAATGGAAAATTCATACCTTTTTGAGAAGTATTTTGTTCCTTGTCTATTAAATTGCCATTAATAATTTTCATTAAGTGTTTCCTTGCAGTGAATCTTGCCCGTAAATATACATAATATTATCGTCAATATCAAATTCACTCATACAATGTGGACATGCCCACCCCATAACATCATGTTTAACGGAGCTTGTATCAAATATCCCAATTCTTTGGGAATATTTATCATTGAAATACAAATCCTTTTCACATATAGGACAAGGGTCTTTACTTTTCGTCTTTTTCTTCTTTATGTGCGACAAGTTTAGTTTTTCCTCCACCAATAGCCTCCATTTGTTCTGGCGTAAAACCAGTAAATACAGTTAATTGTTCCTGTTTCTTCTCAGTATCAAATAATCCAGCCATTTTAGCTAATGCTTCCAATGAACGAAGTTTATCTGTATCTCTATCAGACAAATCAGCAATATCCTTATACTTTGCTACAATCCATTCAGGGGAAACTCCCTCATCAGCAAGTATTTTTTTTATCTCTTCCTTAACCATAGTCCTTATTTCCTCTTTATTTAATAAAATATTTGATTTTTTCTTAATATAGTCTATATCCTTCGCTTTTGGATAAGCCTTTTGATAAGCACTAAGGACATTATCCCCAGCTGCTACATAACGGGCAAAAAGAAACTCCCTATTTTTAAGTTTCCTATTATTCTGTCTTTCGTAAATAGCGTCATAATTACCAGAAAATGCATAAATGTTCTTTGCAATACCATTATCTCCCAATATCTTGTGGGTTTTCTGTTCAACAATAAAAGAACCGCAAACAGTCCTAACCATAGTTCGGGGAGTTTTATATCCAGGATGATTCAATTCAGTCTTTGCCAATATCTGACACACATAGTCATCATCAGTAAATACCCAATCATTGACATTTCCTTCCCTCCAACCACCAACAACTATTTCATTTGGACAAAATGCGCGAAATTCATTGATGTCATCATATAATTTATGGGCAATGCCCTTGATTTCCTTAATATCCATATCCAAATATATAAAAGATTAATAAAATATAAAAATCTTGGAATATTCATTTATTATCCCTATACGCGCACACGCACTCTAAAAGAGTCTTAATAAGATACTTATATTAGATACCTTAATAAAAAAAAATTAAAAATAAAAAAAAAGCCTTAATTAGACATTACTGTTACATAGTTTCAAAAATAGAGTCAGAATGGGTGTGAGTGTTTTATTCTGCGATACCCCCCCTGCGTTTTACCCTGTGCCACGTTAGATTTGGTTGCTTTTTGCAACCCATTATAATACGTTATAAATTTAATAAAGTTTAAAAGAAAAGTAACACAAACAAAAAACCCCACTAAATAAGTGGGGCTTTCTATTGCTACACAATGCCGAGGTTGTTTAATGTTCATCAGTTAAGAACTCATCACCTTCAACGTGTATAACACTACACCAACCCGCTTCCATTAACTCTTCATAACTCTCGTAATCAGTTTCATATGCTTCATTATATTCTTCAATACTCTTCCATTGTGTCCATTCACAGCAGAACGCTATAACATCTAATTCAATGCCTAAACCTTCGTTATGTGGTTCTATTTCTTCGTAATAGTCATATAAAACATTTAACGCCTCATTACTGAAAGTGTCACTTCTGTTACTTGTTTCGAACGCTCTTTTAAAGTCATACTTGTTTATTATTTTATACATTGTATTATTCTCCATTTAAATATTTAAGTTAATTATCTTTTCTTTGCTGCTGTTTTCTTTGCTGCCGTTTTCTTTA
>VTLG01009298.1_pt1 | contig 48485 bp, 63 predicted proteins | sample 4694571 | NCBI WGS metagenome assembly VTLG01 (sample SAMN12604809, study PRJNA352737) | marine metagenome | biome: ENVO:00000447; feature: ENVO:00000209|ENVO:00000569|ENVO:01000036; material: ENVO:00002151; isolation source: viral sequences binned using virsorter ... | reverse complement strand
GTGGGTTTAACTAATCGTATATTTTTTACTTTATTATATGTAACTCTAACTTGTGTTCTCTCGTTAAAGTCTTCCTCGTTGCCTCCAGCAAAATCAAATATTTTATCTAATAATTTCATTCGTAATGGTATTGGTAAGTAATGAAAGTTTATTCCTAAAAATCCATCACCATATCTTTCTAGAGGAAGAACCAAAGGAAACGTATCGTAATATGGTAATTTCTTTGCGTGTTTAGGACCATATACAAACATATTCAAGCGACCAAAAAATGGCCGACTTCCCCTTTTACCATCTCTTATCAAGTCCATAGTGCTAGGTGTGCCGAACTCTTTGATTTTATCTCTATACCAATCTTGTGAATAAGGTCTACCTTTTGCTGCATCCAAAACACTTTGTATGTAATTATCTCTCGCCATAGAATTATTTATAACGAATACCTAAATCATCCTCTGTTAGTATCTTAAATTCCATGCCATTGTTATCACACCATTCAGTAGCATATTTCCATTTGGCTTCATTTACACCCCATGTTCTTACTTCTGAAATCCATCTTTTAGTTCTGCGACTTGGACTTGGATTTGGTGGGCTACATTGCTTCTTAGGTTTTACCTCTATGATATACTTTTTTAATTTACCGTTTGATTGCTTTACTTTGATATAGAAGTCTGGAAAATAACGATGTATTCTACCATCTAGAGGTGAGAGGTATGGTATAATAATTTCTTCACTTCCCCATTCAATTATATTATTGCTCTGATCACAATACACCATAAATTTTCGTTCCCAAAGAGAACGGTAAATTATGTTTCTATAATCTCCTTTGTATTTTGAAGGATTTTGTGGAGTATATCGACCTTTGTATGACATGATGTATAAATAGTTTTGAATATTTATAAAGGAATATTAACATGCCTTTCCAATCCATGACCAGTTTTTCTGAAGAGAAAACTACCCGTGCCCAAGCACTTGAGATGGCCAATACTGAAGCTGGACTTCAATCAGTAAATAGGACAAATATTCAAGGAAGGGCAGCTGCTCGCGAATCAACAAATGCTCAAATTCGACAACAAAATGACGCGGCAGGTGGCCCCTTCAGTAATTCTACGGCATCAAAGTTAGGAACACAATTACTGTCATATCCAGCAGATGTTGGTGCGAATGACCAAGGACATTTTCTCATAATCAAAATTCTAGAATTGAAGCCAGGGAAGGTGAAAAAATCGTCAAGTGGAAGAACAAATAGATCATTGACTCTTAGTGGAAGTTCAAAAAGAGTGAAAAGTCAGATTTCCTTATATATGCCACCACAGGTTTCAGTATCATATAAATCGAATTATGAAGAAGTGGAGATCGGCCGAACAACAGAAGCGGTATTTGATATGATGCGGTCAGGTGATCCGACTATTTCAAAGGGGTTAGGAGTAGTGAAGGAGGGCGCGAAAACTGCGGGTATGCAAGGTGCTACAAAACTTATGGAAGCAGTTCAAGGTGCAATTCCAGGCACAGAGGGAGCGGTAGAAGCAGCACAAATTGGTGTCGGAAAAGTAATGTCAGAAAAAATGGAAGTTATGTTTAAGGGAGTTGGCAGAAGAACGTTTTCTTATACCTTTGCATTCATTCCAAAATCTGAAAATGAGTCACAAATGGTAGATAAAATTGTATATCAATTAAAAAGAGCAATGCTTCCATCATATGTGAAAGGTGGTTTTGGTGGTATTACTGACGAGGACAGAACTTTAAAGATTCCAAATACAATGGACATAGAGTATTTTTATGCGCCTCCAAACAGCAATTCTACTCAACGCAATAACTACCTTAACAAGATAGCAACATGCTATCTAACAGACATGTCGGTTAGCTACGGCGGAGATAGGTATAAAGCGTATCGGCCATCTGAAACAATTAGAGGTGCGGGAGATGGTGAAGGAACACCGCCACAAAGAACATCTGTAACACTTAATTTTACTGAAATAGAAATTATTACTCAAGAAGATGTTGATTTAGGATACTAATATGTATTTTGATCTTTTTCCAACAATAGAATATAAAAACGTAGGTTTAACTACCACAAAAACTGTAACAAATATTTTGAAACGTGCAGCAATTAGGTCTGCAATAAAAGAGAATCGTGTCATATTTACCCAATATATTATAAAGGGTAATGAAACTCCAGAGAGTCTTGCTTTTGATTTATATGATGATGCTGAATTGCATTGGGTAATTTTACTCTCAAACGACATATATGATCGTTATCATCAATGGCCCATGAATGTTAATCAATTCCTCTCATATGTAGGAGACAAATATAGTAATCCCAATGGAGTGCATCACTATGAAATATCGCAAACGTCTGGCGATACGACTGTAAAAATCAACATAGGTACTACCAATGCTGACTATCCGTCTGCAACTGCAATAACAAATATTGAGTATGAAGAGGCTAGACAAAATAAATTAAGGCGTATAAAAATTCTGCAACCAAATCAAGTTGCAACTGTAACAAATGAGTTTGCTAGTTTAATGAAAGACGAATAATATGTCAACAGATAAGTATCAAGAGCCAGGGCAATTTGATCTAAAAGTAGTAAATCTCATAACTGGAGAAGGAACAGAAGTTGACCTTAAAGCTTTAGTGATGGGGGTCCAGATTTATGAAGATATAAATGCAAATTGTATCGCTGGTTATATTACATTACAAGATACTGTGGGATTAACTAATGCTGCGCCATTAATTGGCCAAGAATATTTACAGCTGCATATCACCACACCATCTTTATCGGGCAAAAAGTCTGAAGTAAATTTCATTAAAAATGTTCTGCATGTTACGGGCGTCACTGAGCAATATGAAGGAAATCAGAATTTAACAGTTACTACTTTAGAGTTTGTTACCTCTGAATTCATTCATAGCCGCAGAACAAGAATTGAACGTCAACTCAAAGGAGAATATTCTTCTTTAGTGCAAACTGTTTTGCAAAGTGACTTAACCTGTAAGAAAGATTTATATATTGAAACTACTCTAGGGGTGAAGCATGTCAATCCATGTAATCATACGCCCTTTAAAATGATTTCAGAATGGTGTAGACAATCAATCTCTAAAGAGCATGGTTCACCAACTTATCACTTCTATGAAAATCTGAAAGGTTACCATTTTCGATCACTTGAAAGTCTGTATGCAGAGGGCTCTAAATTTGAGTTTCTTGTTGTTGAGCCTGGGTCAAAAGTGGGAGATGAGCCAGGAGTTCACTCCGGGCCGGATCATGATAAAAAGATGACAAGAGATATGGCACAAATCCAAGATTATTCAGTTGAGGGATCAAAGAATATCGCTGATGTTGCTCCGCGAGGTGGACTATCTTCTACCATGACAAATCATAATATCTTTCATAAATCCTATTCAACTACCTCATATAATTATTTTGATAATAGAGAAGATGAAAAACATATAAACAAATTTGCTGGAGATGCTGACAATCCCATATATAGTGATGCATTCGTAGATAAAGAGGAGCGAAGAATTTCAGACTTCAAATATACTACGTTTCTAACGCCTGATTCTGAAATCAGAACAGTCGATTCTGAAGCAAACTTTACAGAAGATGATGCAGTTTTCAAGGATGCTCAGTTTGACGTTTGGTCTGATAAAAAGAAAAAATATAATTTCAGCCAAAGAAAATCTTCTAGCTGGTTACAAAGAAGGCGGTCAAATTTATTACTAGGTCAAAAAAATGGATCACTCGTATTAAATGTTTTCGGGAATACTGCGATTGTATGTGGTGACTTGGTTACAGTAAATTTGCCAGAGAAAGATCATTCTGCTGGTTCTCAAAAAGGAAAGCATAGATTTTATAGAGGCGTTCATCTCATACAAACTCTTAAACATGAATTCAACGCTTTAACTAAAAAACACACCATGGCCATGACCCTACTTAAAGATTCTGTAGAAGAAAGATTAAAACCAAACCCAGCTGATGGGTTCATAGAGAAAAAACCAAAAAAAGGTGGTAAAATTTTCAACGAAGGCCAAATGTATAGCGGCACACCAGATTATGACGAATAGAAAGGAGGACTATTAACTCAATAATCATGAAAAAAGAAACCTATCATAAAAAAAAGGAAGAAAAAATGAACAAAGCACGCCAAAGAATTAAGAAAATGTCAAACTTTCAAAGCCAGGATAGGAGGATTGAACCAATTTCAGAAGATCATAAATATATGATAGCACTTATGAAACAACAGAACGAGTTAATAGGATTTGGGAACAATGAAAACATTCCAAGATTTGCAAGAGGGACTACAAGACCCTAATATATTCAAAGCATTTTTCCTAGCTGGTGGTCCTGGCAGCGGTAAGTCATACGTTGTCAGGTCTACCACTGGTGGCACTGGATTGCGTATTGTCAACTCTGATGACCTTTTTGAGAAATATCTCAAGGATGCTGGTTTCGACATGGACATGTCCACAAAGAAAGCAGAGGGTGAGGCAGAAGAGCGTGACAAGATGCGAAAGAGAGCAAAAAAATTGACCAAAACTAGAATGGGAGATGTTACCACAGGTAAAGGTGGATATCTTGAAGGACGTATCGGTCTGATCATTGATGGCACTGGTAAAGATTATGCGAAGATTGCAGACCAGGCCACAAAACTGAAGCAACTTGGATATGACGTACATATGATATTCGTGAACACCTCTCTGGACACTGCGCTTGAGAGAAACGCAAAAAGAGAGCGCACGGTGCCAACGGATGTTGCAACTAGGTCATGGAATGCCGTTCAACGCAATATCGGTAAGTTCAGTCAGTATTTTAGACAGAACTTTGTGGTGGTGGACAACAACGATTCCGAAGAGGATGTGATGACCCCTGTGTTCAAGCAGATTCAGGGCCTACTCAAGAAACCAGTAAGAAGCCCTCTCGCAAAGGCATGGGTCACACAAGAGATGAAACGTAGAGGTATCACCAGACGACCCAAAGGTTTCTAAAATAATGCCTTGACAAACCCCTTTCTGTATGGTAGCATATACCTATGATAAAGAGAGATGTTCATTTTGTTGGGTTTCGGGGTGACGAGTTTCATTCTGCCGTCAAGGTCTGGGGTAAGCCCGACTTCTTTCACAGAGTCTTCGATGACCTGTAGCATATACCTATGATAAAGAGAGATGTTCATTTTGTTGGGTTTCGGGGTGACGAGTTTCACTCTGCCGTCAAGGTCTGGGGTAAGCCCGACTTCTTTCACAGAGTCTTCGATGACCGTGTGATTTTCGGTGGTGAGGTTGGTGATGACGATATCATTATCTTCGCCAATGGTGCCGACAATAGGCACACAGAGTTCACTTTCAACGATAGTGCGGTGTTTTAAAATGGCAAATACTTGCAAGTCTTGGCCTCTATGGAATCGGTTGCTCTGGAGAACATTTCCTTCTCTGGCAATGAGGTTCATGACATGGAGAATTACCCGGCGGTTTCGGGCTGCTCAAAAGAACTTAGACCCAAATGACCCAAGGGTGGTAAACTGGTGGTGATAATAAAACTTACAGGTAAGACGAATCACGGCAAGAATCGTATTCGTGAGCATGGTGAGCTCTGGGAAGTCCTAGAGTTGCCTACAGGTGTGATAAAAATGTCACACAAACCCCATTTCCCCCCTATAAAATCAGTCAAGACAGGCGAAGAGCGATGGCTCGATGACCAAAATTTTTCTTGGATTCCTGCCAGATTTTAGTTGACAAACCCTATTTCGTGTGGTACTATTAGATATAGTGAGAAACAACGAGGTTGATATGAAGAAGTACAATAATTGGGGAATTGATATGGATGGATTGTCCATGACTGATCCTGAGCGGTATCGTAAGATTAACTATGTTCTTAATGATAAGGGTGTACACACCGATCTTTTGGATGTAGTTGAGACTGTCCCTCTAGAATATGTGAATGAACCTGTTTATGAGGGCCCTGATGCTGAGGATGCCCTTGTTGCTAAAGAATTGAAGTCTGCTGTTGCCGAGGCGTTAAAGACATTGACTCCACGGGAAGAATGGATACTTCGTATGCGGTTTGGTATTGATACGAATACCGACCATACTCTAGAAACGGTTGGCGGAGAGCACAAAAAACTGATGGGATACTCAATAACACGGGATCGGGTTCGCCAGATTGAAGCAAAGGCAATACGCAAGTTACGGCACTTGTCCCGTTCAAAAAAACTTGCTGATTTTCGAAATGCTGCCTAAAAAAATACTTGACAAAACATGTTCAGTGTGTTAGCTTATAAATATGATGATAATTGAGAGAAAGGTTAATTATGTATTTGTCACCTAGAAAGAAATTGTTTGTTGATACTGCATCTGAGATGTATGGTAACGGTGCAATAATTTCTATGGCGGAATTGAAAGAGGCCGCAAAGAAAGCAGATGTTCCTAATCCAAGTTGGATGGGTCGGTGCAAAGTTGGTTATAACCAATTTAAGTTACCGTCCGAAGAGGCTCCTGCTTCTGTAGAGACTCCTAGTATTACCGCTGGTGAAGAGGTTGGTACTGTGAATTTGGTTGCAACTAATATGGAAACTCAAAATTTAGTTCCATCCAAGTTTGAGGGCTTTGTTCCTTGGGGTAACTATTCTACTCTGAAGAAGATTGTTAATTCCAACATGTTCTATCCTGTCTTTGTTACGGGTTTGTCTGGTAACGGTAAGACACTCATGATTGAACAGTTGCACGCCGAAGCTAAGAAAGAACTTATTCGGGTGAACATCACCATCGAAACTGATGAAGATGATCTGCTCGGTGGTTTTCGCCTTGTTAACGGTGAAACCAAGTTCGTTCCCGGCCCTGTTGTCGAAGCGATGGAACGGGGTTGCACTCTGCTTCTTGATGAGTGTGATTTAGGTTCTAACAAGTTGCTTGCTCTACAGCCTGTTCTTGAAGGAAACGGTGTTTTCTTGAAGAAGGTTAACAAGTGGGTGAAAGCAAAAGAGGGGTTCAACATCTTCGCCACTGCCAACACTAAAGGCAAGGGTTCTGAAGATGGTCGGTTCATTGGAACCAACATTCTGAATGAAGCGTTCCTAGAAAGGTTTGCGATTACGATTGAACAGCCCTATCCTACTGCTGCTATCGAAAAGAAAATTGTTCTTGGTTCGATGAAAAAGTACGGTTCGGTTGATGAAGAGTTTGCTTCCAATCTCGTAACGTGGGCAGAAGTAATTCGAAAAACTTTCTATGATGGTGGTGTTGATGAAGTAATTTCGACCCGTCGATTAGATCATATTTCGAAGGCTTTTGCGATTTTCGGTGATAAGTTGAAGTCGATGGAACTTTGTGTTGCTCGGTTTGATGATGACACAAAAGAAAGTTTTCTCGACCTCTACACTAAGATCGATGCTGGTGTATTAGAAACTGAAACTCCTACTGAAGAAGTTTCAATGGAAAGTGAGGAACCAGCATTTTAGAAAAAAAAATATGTATAGGGGTTGAATTTTTATAAAAAACTCCTATATATAATATACATGGTAGTTCGTAAATCCATGTTTGAACACAGATAGTTTTGGTGGTTTTAACTGTGAGTTATGCCGGAAATAAAAACCACCATTTAACGCACCGCCTTATTGGGGTGCATAACGCAATCTTGCTTAACTATAAGGAGATAAAACAATGGTTACAAGCAGAGCACTAAGTCTATTTGACAACTTCAATCAACTAACACCCTATGCAGTTGGGTTTGACCGTGTATTCGATCAGCTCAATCGGTATGTAGACAACAATGCAACGTCTACAGGGTTCCCGCCTTATAACATTCGGAAGGAAGGTGATTATAATTATGTCATTGAGATGGCATTGGCGGGCTTCGGTAAAGAAGATATCGAAGTAGAAGTTGCCGATAGTACCTTGTCAGTTCGTTCTACGAAGAAACCTCTTAATGAGGATGTTGCTTCAAACGAAGACACGGTTTATCGTGGAATTTCATATCGTAAGTTTGATCGAAAATTTACTCTTGCTGAAGATGTAGTAGTAAATAACGCTAAACTTGAGAATGGTATGTTAATTCTCGAATTGGAACGTGTTGTTCCAGAAGCAAAGAAACCACGACTCGTTGAAGTCAAGTAGTTTCATTTGGAGAGGGCACTTGACAAAAGGTGCCCTCTCCTTTATTATGGAGATATTATGGGATTAAAAACATTTGATAAATGGCCAGATGGTACAACAACTATAGATAAAAAACATTGGACTTCCAATGAATCTATGCCGGATGATGGTGTTCAACCATCAGAAGATTTTCAAACGCCGCCCGCAGAGGACGGCGATAATTTTGGACTAAAAATAGCTCTCCGTCCAATTAAACATTTTACTTTAATGAGAGCAGAGTTTCCCTTAGAAATTGTTGATGAAATTAATAATCATATTGAGGAAGTTACTATAACTGCAAATAAAGATTATAGTGCTGGATTAGTTGGACAGCTTAAGAATGATGAAAAATCTGCTCAGTTAGATTTCGATTTAACAGATGAAGTTGGTAAAACAGTTAAAACAATTTTAAATCAGGTTGGTACTGCATTTGTTAAACAAGGATATGAAAGAGATGCAAATGCTGATGTAATTCAGTGTTGGGTAAATCGTTCTTTCGCTGGAGATTATAATCCTTATCATGATCACGGTGTACAAACTATGGCCGGACTGTCTGGATTTGTATGGTTGAAGGTTCCAGATTGCATTAAAGAAAAGGATGCAAAATTATCCAACATTAATAATGCAAGTGGTGGTGTAGATGGATTCACTCAATTAGTATGGGGAAATAATACCATGCGAGATGTGCTTCAATTAAAACCTATTACAGAAGATTATATCAAACCAGAAGTAGGAACCATGTTGGTTTTCCCTAATTGGTTAAAACATGCCGTTATGCCTTTCTATGGAGAAGGTGAACGTAGGAGTATGGCATTTAATTGGAATGTACATGATACAGAAACCGAAATGCGAAAATATATGAGTGAACGTGAGGAAAAGCAATTAGATGAACTCAAAAACAATTGATTACAAATATAGCGAGGATAAAATTCTAAACGAATTGAAGTCCTATATTGATGGAACTTATGACCAACATTATAGTCAGAACAAGTTTCAAGCTACAGAGTTTATCATGGACAGTGGACATGGTGAAGGTTTCTGTATCGGTAACATAATGAAATATGCACAACGATATGGAAAAAAGAATGGATACAATAGAAGTGACTTGTTAAAAGTTGTACACTATGGTATAATGGCGTTACATAATCATGATAGGAGTGAAAAATGAAACTTAGTAATGGTACGGTTACGGTATTGAAGAACTTTTCTACAATTAACCCTAACCTAGTGATAAAAGCAGGAAATACAATTTCTACAATGTCTGCTATGAAAAACATTGTAGCAAAGGCTAAGGTGGAAGAAACTTTTCCACAAGATTTTGCGATTTATGATCTGAATGAATTTTTGGCATCAATTTCTTTATTTACAAATCCCGATCTAGAATTTAAGAATGACTTTGTTGTAATAACAGAAAGTGGTTCATCTGGAAAATTTCTTAAATATTGGTTTAGTGACCCTTCTGTTGTTACATCGCCAAATAAAGAGATTTCGATGCCTTCTACCGAAGTGACTTTTCAATTTAGTAGTGATGTACTTTCACAAATACAAAAAGCCGCTGCTATTATTGGTGTTCCTGATATGGTGTTGGAAGCAATGTCTCTTGGTAAAGCCATCTTAAAAGTAACAGATAAAAAGAATACTACTGCAAATGATTATGGAGTAGGTATTGATGTTAATAATGTAGATGGAAAAGATTTACCTTATAAGTTCTGGTTTAAAGTAGAGAATTTAAAACTTCTGCCTGGAACATATGAGGTTTGTGTATCTTCTAAGAAGATTAGTTATTTTAAGAATAAAAAGGTTGATGTAGATTACTTCATTGCACTTGAACCCGAATCCGCTTACAATGAATAATTTGAGGACACTATATTATGGCAGAAACTTTTTTATGGGTAGAGGAATATCGCCCACAGAACATTGATTCATGTATTCTACCGAAAGTTCTAAAGGGACAGTTTTCAGAATTTGTACAGAATAATAATGTACCAAATCTGATTTTATCTGGTGGGCCTGGTGTGGGTAAAACCACAGTTGCGAAAGCAATGCTCACTGAAATGGGTTGTACCCATATGATGATAAATGGTTCTGAAGAATCAGGTATTGATGTACTGCGAACTAAGATTAAAAACTTTGCCTCTACTGTCTCTCTTGATGGTGGACGCAAATATATTATTCTTGATGAAGCAGATTATCTAAATCCACAATCTACTCAACCAGCCCTTCGTGGGTTTATGGAAGAGTTTCATAAAAATTGTGGGTTTATTCTTACATGTAACTACAAGAACCGATTGATTGAACCATTACACTCTCGTTGTGGTGTAGTGGAATTTCAAATTCCTAATTCAGAAAAACCTAAACTTGCTGGAAAATTTATGAAGCGAGTAGAGGAAATATTAAAGAATGAAGGAATTACATATGAACCTAAAGCAGTAGCAGAGTTAATCAATAAATATTTTCCAGATTGGCGTAGAGTACTAAATGAACTTCAACGGTATTCTTCATCAGGTGTTATTGATGCTGGTGTTCTATTAGATATTACAGAAGTTAATATTAAAGAACTTATGCAGGCTATGAAGAATAAGGAGTTTACAAATGTTCGTAAATGGGTTGTTAATAATCTTGACAATGATCCAGTACGCCTTATGCGGCTTGTTTATGATAACTTGTATGATTATGTGGATGGCAGTAGTATCCCCCATGTTGTTGTGGTATTGGGTGAGTATCAATACAAAGCGGCGTTTGTCGCAGATCAAGAAATCAATATGTTAGCATGTCTAACAGAAATTATGGCGAGGGCAAAATTTAAATGATAGAAATTATTGATAATGTCTTAGAGTTACATAATGCAATTTTAGTTGATGATGCTGTAAAAAAGTTATCTTGGAATTATGATTATCATTCAGAGCCAACTAAACCAAACAAACACTGGCACGTTCTATGTGGTCATGATGAAGGAGAATGTGTAGCTGCTGGATATGATTGGGCTCACCATATTTTTAATGCTGCAAAGAAAAAATTAGAAAGTTTTGATAATACATTACCCATGTATCACCACCTTGATTATGAGAGAATTTATTGCAATGCTCACACGTTTGGTATAGAACCACATCTTCATGTCGATGATGGATCATTTACAATGATATACTATCCACGATTGGATTGGAAATTGGAATGGGGTGGTGGGACATTGATTAAAGGTAAACTGGTAGATTATGTTGGAAATAGATTAGTTATTTTTAGAGCAAATTACCCACATCAGGCGATGCCAGTTTCAAGGGAGTGTTACGAGTTAAGAGCAAACGTGGTTTTTAAATGTCATGTATGAATTGAAAGAATATTTAAACGCAATTAATGTATCTAAAGAACCATTAATGGATTCTGAGGATGAAGAATGGACTAAAAAATATGCTCCATTTATTGTAAATAAGTGTATTGCTCCATTTACAGATACTATTCAACTGGTTAATGAGATTAACCAATATCCACACCTAGATAAGAAGTTACAATTTGACTTTTTACTAAATAGTCTTAGGAAAAGGAGGCGTTATGCTCCTTGGATGAAGGCGAAGAAATTAAAAAATCTAGAGTATGTTAAAGAGTTTTATGGATACAATAACGAAAAGGCAAAGGCCGCTCTTGAGATTCTAGATGATGATCAAATTTCTGCCATAAAAAACAAATTAAATAAAGGTGGAAAAAATGGATGAAGTTAATTGGACAAAAGAGGGGATGCTAGAGATATTCCTTAAAGAACCAGATGATTTTCTAAAAGTTCGTGAAACTCTATCACGAATCGGTGTCGCTTCACGAAAAGAACGTAAATTATATCAATCCTGTCATATATTACATAAACAGGGACGATATTTTATTGTGCATTTTAAAGAGCTATTTGCTCTGGATGGGAAACCTGCTAATCTAACAGGTAATGATATTGCTCGAAGAAATACTATTGCAAAATTGTTAAGTGATTGGGGTTTGATTTCCATTACAACACAATTAAAAGAAGAAGATTTAGCGCCATTGAGTCAAATTAAAGTTTTGGCCTTTAAAGAAAAAGATGAATGGACATTAGAAACAAAGTATAATATTGGTAAGAAAAAAGATGAATAATCATTGACTTTTACTGTTGAAGGTGATATAATTATATTATGAAATTTTATACAAATATTGTTCAGTGGGGCAATTCTCTCTTAGTTCGTGAGGTTGATAATGGTCAACGTAAAAACTATAGAGTAAAATATTCGCCAACATTATATGCTAAGGTAAATAAAAAAACTGATTTTAAGACTCTGAATGGTGATTATGTTACTCCCATTCAACATGAGTCTATTAAAGATGCTAAAGATTGGGTAGATAATTATAAAGATCAAAAGAATCTTATTTTTGGCAATACTCAATATCCCTATTCTTATCTAAACGAAACTTATAATGACCCCTGTGATTGGGATAAGGATCAAATTCTCATTGTCACTGTAGATATCGAAGTTCAGTGTGAGAATGGCTTTCCTGCAGCAGATCTTGCTGAAGAAGAACTACTATCCATTACAATCAAGAATCAACAATCAAAGAAAATGGTTGTATGGGGTATTGGTGAATTCAAGAATGATCGTGATGATGTATCATATGTAAATTGCGAAAATGAAGTTCACCTATTAAAAGAGTTTCTTATATTTTGGGAAAAACATTATCCAGATATTATTACAGGTTGGAATACAGAGTTTTTTGATATTCCTTATATTTGCAATCGTATTAAAAATCTGTTTGGTGAAGATGAATTAAAACGTCTGTCACCTTGGAAAAGTGTACAAGATAGAGAAGTATATCAACTAGGCCGTAAACATCAAACTTATATAATCAAAGGTATTTCGGGTTTAGATTATCTAGACCTATATCGTAAATTTACTTATGGTGTTAAAGAAAGATATACGCTAGATCATATTGCTTTTGTAGAATTAGGTGAACGAAAAGATGGTAATCCTTATGATACTTTTAAAGAATGGTATACTAAAGATTATCAATCATTTCTAGAATACAATATTAATGACGTTGAACTTGTCGATAAGTTAGAAGATAAGTTGCGTTTGATTGAATTGTGTTTAACTATGGCTTATGATGCTAAAGTTAACTATACAGATGTTCTTGGAACTATTCGTTATTGGGATATTTTAATTCATAATTATTTGATGAAAAAAAATATTGTTATTCCTCAAAAACGAGAGGCAGAAAAAGTAGAAAAGTTTGAGGGTGCATATGTAAAAGACCCTCAAGTGGGGATGCATAAATGGGTTATGTCGTTTGACTTAAACTCTCTATATCCGCACCTGATTATGCAATATAACATTTCACCAGAAACATTAGTTAACGGCGGAACAAAACCAAAGGAAGGAATGGTTGATAAAATACTTGATGGTAAAGCAAAGAATGACACAGAGTATTGTATGACGCCAAATGGTGCTTTTTTTAGAAAGGATATAAAAGGTTTCCTTCCAGAAATTATGGAGAAAATTTATAATGATAGGGTTGTTTATAAAAAACTTATGCTCGACGCTAAAAGAGAATATGAAAAAACTAAGGAACCGAAACTTCTTAAAGAAATTTCCAGATACAATATCATCCAAATGGCAAAAAAGATTTCACTCAATTCGGCGTATGGTGCTATTGGGAATAATTGGTTTCGCTATTTCGATTTGTTGGTTGCTACTGCAATTACAACATCTGGCCAGTTATCTATTCGATGGATTGAAAAAAGTCTTAACATCTACCTTAATAAAATCTTGGATACAAAAAATGAAGACTATATTATCGCCTCTGATACCGATTCGGTTTATATCTCTTTTGACAGGTTGGTTAACAAGTTGTATGGCGAGGGAGCTGAAACTGACAAAATTATCTCCTTCTTGGATAAGGTTGCAACAGAGAAGTTGGAACCTTTTATTGATAAAAGTTATACGGCTCTTGCTAAAAGTATGAATGCCTATGAACAGAAGATGGAGATGGGGCGTGAAGCAATTGCAGACAAAGGTATATGGACTGCTAAGAAACGATATATCCTAAACGTCTATGATATGGAAGGTGTGCGGTTTAAAGATCCCACTTTGAAAATTATGGGTATTGAAGCAATTAAAAGTTCAACTCCCGCTCCTTGTAGAGAAAAGATTAAAGACGCTCTTAAAATCATAATGGATGGTGATGAGAAAACGCTAAATACTTTTATACAAGATTTTCGTGAGGAATTTATGTCTCTACCACCAGAAGAAATTGCTTATCCAAGAAGTTGTAATGGAGTAAAAAAGTTTAGGGGAACTGATAGACTATTTGCAAACAGGGCTCCAATACATGTTAAAGGAGCCATACTATATAACTATTTAATTCAAGAAAAAAAATTAGGTAATAAGTATCCTAATATTGCCGAAGGGGATAAAATAAGGTTCTTGCACATGAAGGAACCAAACATTTATCAATCTAGTGCATTTTCATTTATAACGTATATGCCGAAGGAACTCGACTTACATAAATTTATTGATTATGATAAACAATTTGAGAAGAGTTTTGTGGAACCTCTAAAATTTATTACTGACAAAATTAATTGGTTAATAGATTCTAGTTATGGCTCCCAAGGTTCTTTAGAGGAATTCTTTGGATGATTCTTGAAAAGCAAGATGCAGTTTATGCAGCAACAAAATTGATGAAATACTTTCGTGATTTTAATCGTATTGATGATTATTTTCGTGCGAGAAAAATTGAACGTGTAAAGGATTTGCCAACTCCATTGCCAGGCTTTGGTCTTGAGGATGATATGTTTCAAGACTATGATATGAGCCCAGAAGATATGGATTTCAAGGTAGTTGCAATACCCAATAAAACATTCGATGCGATGATAGAAAAGGTTGCTTCCTTTTCACCAGATGAAAATCCTGGCAAGACACTGAAACTTGTAGTACAAGAAACTAACACAAATACCATAGTTGGATTTATTCGATTCGGTTCTCCATTAATTAATTCTAAACCACGCAATGATTTCTTAGGTGGTGTACCCGATTTAGAGATATTCAATAAACGTGCAATCATGGGTTTTAATATTGTTCCAGTACAACCGTTTGGATTTAATTATTTGGGATTAAAACTTCTTGCCGCTATTTGTTGCTCTCATGCAAGTCGTAGAATGTTAAATGAGAAATATGATACAGAGTTTTGTTTATTTGAGACCACATCTTTATATGGCAACATAAAGGGCGCTTCAGCCTATGATGGTATGCGTCCATATCTTAGATATTTGGGAGATACAGAATCTAAGTTTTTGCTAACTCTAGGTGAAGAAATTTATCCAGAACTAAAAGATTGGTTTACTGAAAAGAATGGCGGTGAGGAACTTATTCATAAAGGTGCTAGTTCACGCAAATTAAAAATGCAGACCAAGATGGTCGGCGTAGTAAAACAAAGTTTGGCCAAACATGATATGAAAGCATATGAATTGTTTTCAAAGGAGATTGCAAAAGCAAGTGATGTTACAACTCAAAAAAGATTTTACAAATCGGAGTATGGCTATTCGAATGTAAGAAATATATTACTTGGCCAAGAAAGTACCTTGACAAAAGCAGATAATTATGATAGCTTCGAACTCAATAATATTATTAAGTGGTGGAAAAAGAAAGCAATAAAAAGGTATAATAATATTATTAAAGATGGTCGTATAAGAAAAGAATTAGAAGTCTGGAATAAGGATACCATGAATAGAATTGATATTATCAGATGAAGATTACTATTGCAAGATTACGATCAAATGTAAAATACAATGGGCCATTAGAAACTGTTCTTGATAGTTTTTTTGAGAACTATGTTAAGTGGATGAAAGAAAATTCAAGGTATAAGTATGATGTATATAATGTTTCCTTTAACACTAATCGTCCTGTACGCAACCCTGATGCAATTAAAGATGCTGATGTAATCGTTATTCCTAGTGATTCAGAGTTTAGGTATCATGGGGAATTACAGATGAACCCGAAAGACCTTGCCAAGTCTGAAAGTCATATGGATACTATACGTCCATACTTTGAAGGTAAGGATGTTATTATGTGGCGTTCTGATAGGGGAGATACCGAAGAATTGTATCGTAGTTTTCTGCCGGGGATTAGAAACTTTACTACCATTGATGAAATAGATTTCTCTGGAAATATTCATGGTATGAAGTATCACTTTATTCAAACCCTTAAAAATCCTCTTGCCGAAATGATGGGTACAGAAAAAACTATTAGCTTTGCATATTGGGGTAGAATGAAACATGGCCACGATAGAGAGAAAACTATACGTCAAATTTATAGAGATAAAGATATATCTACCGTTCTTGTTGGTGGTTTTCCTTCTGGTGTAAAACGTCAATCTGCATGGATTAAAGATTGGAGACAGTTATATCCTATGTTAGAATTAGCACGTTGTACTTTATGTTTCAATTGGTTAGACCCAAATGCCACAACGTCACGGTATCCAGAGGCACTTTCAATTGGAATGGTGCCGTTTGTATGGAGAGACTATGATAAGAATAATACCTATAATATTGATCCTTGGCAAAGGGTAGAAACTTTTGAAGAATTTAAAGAAAAGGTATTGTCTTTAAAAGATAATTGTGATTCAAAAGTAGAAGAATATAGAGATAATTATAAAAAGGTTCTATTGACAGAGGATCAATACTACAAACAATTCAGTGAAATGATGAATGGAGCTCTAAATGAAATTAACTAATGATAAACAACTTTTCATGCCGGATAGTGAGTTGTGGCACAGATGGGGAGCATCATATGAAAAAGATAAATTTAAAAAATGTATGGAATATACAGATGGAAAACCAAAACGTATTGCATTAGATATTGGAGCCCATATTGGAATTTGGACAAGAAGGCTTTCAAATTTATATGACCATGTACATTGTTTTGAACCTGTTGCTGATGCGATAGAATGTCATAAGAGAAATACTTCTACTATCACAAATACTACGCTCTATGAACATGCTCTTGGTAGTAAAGAAGAGACTTTAGATATGAAAGTTATCGTAGGTAGGGGTGGAACGAATAGTTTTCATTATGGGAAAAAAGGTAAAACAAGAATGTACGAACATAAAATAGTTCCTATGAAAGTTAAATCTCTCGACAGTTATAAATTTGACAATGTTGATTTTATGAAAGTTGATATAGAGAGTCATGAACTAGAAATGTTAAAGGGCGCTGTAGAAACATTAGAAAAATGTAATCCTATAATTTTTATTGAAGACCCTACTTATTTTTATAATCAAAAAAATAATAAAAAAGACCCAACGGGACTTGACTTTTTATGTTCATTGGGGTATACTAATGAACAGTATTTGGGAACTTACAATTATTTGTTGGTTCGCAATCGTAGTGAGTAAAATCACTATGCTCAACGGTGGGTAATTCCACCAAACTTTTTAACCAAAAGGAGATAGAAATGGTTATTAAACAGACGAATCACATTGTTGATGTGATTAAAAACAACAAATTTACTGAACAAGATTTGGTAACATATTTACAACTTGTTCCAGATGGGATGGAACATCCTACCCTAAATCTATTGTCAACAGCAACTGCTTTTCCAGAATTGTATGGTGAAGATTTGCCGTCAGCAATTACTTATGTTGGCCCAGAACTCATTGATATGGATGAACTAGAAAAAACGCCTTATGGGTATGTTCAGAAATATCGTGCTGGTTCAAAGAACCGAAAATTTGATAAAATTCGCCGAGGTATTGGTCGTAATGGATTCAAATTGAAGTATCCATCAATTGCAGTATTTCGTGGTTTTGATGGTCGCTTACACATTATCACTGGTTATACTCGTAGAGAAATTCTTGAATTACATCATGGTTTTTCTAATATTATTGCTTCTGTATATGTACCTAGTAAGGGTGCGTCAAAAGCAGCAGTTGCCGATGCAGTATCAAGGTGCGGTATTCGTTTTAATACCATTCATGATGACGCTGATCCAACAGCACCAGATGATGTGAAGCGTGAAGTTGAACATGCGATTGATCAAGGTTGGATTGATAGAGATGCCCCTGCTGATGAATTCCTTGCAGCAATTTATGAACGTATTGATGATGTATGTGGTAATGGTGTTTTTACTACAACTACACGTTCTGGTTTGGCTCATGAAATCTTTAACAACTATAATCCTGATGAAACAGTTAAAGGATATACAGGAGTTACAGATACTAAAATTTTCATGAAGAAAGCAAAATTGATTAGTACAGATAAAATAAAGTATGTTTGTCTTTCAAGTCAAAACCCAAATAAAACTTTTATGAGTGTTTTAGCTACCGCAAATCAACATCCTCATCATGAGATTCGATTGGTATTTCATAACGGAACCTTAGAAGGTTATGATTTGCCTAAGTGCTGGACAGAACGTACAGAACTTTTTCGAGAGTGGTTTGTTGGTATGTTGACTCAGATCGGACAGGTTTATTTCGATGGAGCATCACCAAATTTTGATCGTGTGAAGTTGTATGGAGTTTTGCCTGGATTATCTAGTATGCATGATTTGGACAAACTTGTGTTTATAAGAGATGATGGTACTACCTATCAGAAAGATGTTGTTGAAGAAACACCATCTGTGTTGTCAGAGTTTTATGCTCAGGCTGCTGAATGATAGATTGTATCTATATTCCAACTTTAGGGAGAAGTCATAATCAAATTACATTTGATAATATGACGGAGAACGCACAACGGGTCACTAGACTCGTTGTGCAACCTAAAGAAAAGGACTTATATCCAAATTATCCAATCATTGTTTTACCTGACAATGACATTGGTATTACCGCTACTAGACGATGGATATATGAATATGCTAGTAAACAGAAATATTTTGTGTCAGATGATGACAGTAAATTTGCATGTAGAAAACCTTGGCATGATGGTGAAAAAACTAAACGTATAATGACAGAAGAAGATTGGAGTTATATGTTAGATACAACATCTAAATGGATGGATGAAGGTGTTTCTTTCGGAGGGCTACGTACTGGTGGTTTACCACCAGCAGGCACTGAATATATAGATAGTACAGGTTGTGCAGAAGTATTCTTTTTTGATGGAAATCAACTTCCTGATTCAAATGAATTAAGTTGGGATTTACCAATCTGTGAAGATATAAATCTTGTATTGCAATTGTTATTAAAAGGATATAGTTCTAGAATTTGGGATCGATTTTGTTACTTGTCAGATTTCGTTGGAACCTCTGGTGGGTGTTTAGATATGGGTAGAGATCTAAAAATGATAAATGATACTCATGCAAAACTAATTCAGAAGTTTCCACGATATGTTTCTTATAATGGTACAAAAGAAATGATGGGTGGTACTTTTAATAAAATTAAAGTGCAATACAAAAAGGCTTATAAAGAAAGTCAAACTTCTAATTTAGAGGAATTCATGAATGACACAGACAGGCAGACTAATGAATTATTACCACACTAATGCAAACAAAGTTAGACAGTTTATGGAAGCTTTCGGACAAGAAGTGAAGAAAGAACCAGAATGGGCAGATGAAGATACGACAAATTTACGAGTTGATTTAATTGACGAAGAATTTAATGAACTGAAACAAGCAGTTTATTCGTATGACGGTACAATGGAAGACGTAGCAGATGCTTTGTGTGATATTCTTTATGTGACTTATGGTATGGCTCACGCTTTCGGTATAGATATAGATGAGTGCTTTAGAGAAGTACACGTTTCAAATATGAGTAAATTGGGTGAAGATGGTAAACCAATTTATAGAGAGGATGGTAAAGTAGTTAAAGGGCCTAATTACAGGCCACCAAATCTAAAACAATATATGGAGTAAAATATTGACAAACTACAATGAGAGTTATTGGAGAACACTAAGTAAAGTTGTCTCCATGAGAGTAATGTTTACTTGTATTCATATTATGAATACATTTATAGTAACAGGTAGTTTAATGGCAGGAGTAAAAGTTGCCGGACTTGCATTTTTTGTAAATCCAGTTCTTTATTGGTTACATGAACGAGGATGGAATATCTGGCAGTGGGGTAGGTTTAGTGATGACAGACGCAAATTTAAAGAAGGTAATTGGCGAAGTTTAGGAAAAGATGTTACTTGGCGTATAGTCATAACAGGCTCCAATTTTGTTCTTCCGTATTTTGTAATTGGTAGTTTTGGAGATGCTTTAAAGGTTATGGGAGTTGCAACCCTAGTTAATATGACAATTTACTTTTGTCATGAAAGAATTTGGAATTTCTTTGGATGGGGTAGAACAGTAAAGGAGAACTAATGTTTGAATACAATTGTAAGATCGTTAGAGTGGTTGATGGCGATACTGTAGATGTAGATATCGACCTTGGTTTCGATGTGTGGTTAAAGAAACAACGTATTCGTTTATACGGAGTTGATACACCAGAAAGTCGGACTAGAGATTTAGAAGAAAAGAAGTATGGATTTGCAGCAAAGGCTTTTGTTGAAAAACATATTCCTGTCGGGTCTAAACAAATATTGAGAACTAAATTAGACGATGCTCGAGGAAAGTTTGGACGTATTCTTGGAGAATTTGTAAAAGAAATTGACAGTTCTACAATAGAAGGGCATACAACTTCAACAACAACTGTAAATCAAATGCTTATAGATACACATAATGCGGTTGCATATCATGGACAATCTAAAGAAGATATTGCAGAAGAACATTTACGAAATAGGGAAAAGGTTACATTATGAGTGATTTTTTAAAGAGTGTTATTAAAGAAGTTGGTAACGAATATGCATCTTTAGTTACAGATGGAGTTGAAGCTGGTGATGTTGATTCATATATTGATACAGGTTCTTATATCTTTAATGCTCTTTTGAGCGGTACTATACATGGTGGATTGCCTGCAAATAAAATTACAGCATTGGCGGGTGAAAGTGCTACAGGAAAAACATATTTTCTTATGGGTATGGTTAAAAACTTTTTAGATACTAACCCCGATGCTGGTGTTATTTATTTTGAAAGTGAATCTGCTTTAACAAAAGAACTAATTGTTAATCGTGGTATTGATCCAAATCGTATGGTTATAATGCCGGTTACTACAGTACAGGAATTTCGTACACAAGCTATTAAGGTTTTAGATACTTATTTGGTACAAGATGAATCAGAAAGAAAACCTTTATTTCTTTGTCTAGATAGTCTTGGTATGTTATCTACTACTAAAGAAGTAGAGGATACTGCCGAAGGTAAAGAGACTAGAGACATGACACGGGCTCAAGTTTTGAAGGCTTGTTTTAGAGTTTTGACATTGAAACTTGGTCGTGCGAAAGTACCTATGGTGGTTACGAACCACACCTATGATGTTGTGGGTTCAATGTTTCCACAGAAAGAGATGGGTGGTGGTTCTGGACTCAAGTATGCTGCGTCAACCATTATCTATTTGTCGAAAAAGAAAGAGAAGGATGGTACAGAGGTTGTTGGTAATATCATTCACTGTAAGAACCATAAATCTCGTTTGACTGTAGAAAATAAGATGGTTGATGTTCGTTTGACTTATGATAAGGGACTTGATAGGTATTATGGACTATTAGAACTTGCAGAAAAATATGATATATTTAAGAAAGTTTCTACAAGATTCGAACTTCCTGATGGAACTAAACAATTTGGTAAGACAATTCTAAATGATCCTACAACATATTTCACGGATGAAATAATGGAAAAGCTGAATAAGGCTGCTGGAGAGGAATTTTTATATGGATAATTATGTAAGGGTATATGAAAATGTTTTATCTGACACCCTTTGTGATGAAATTATAAAATTTTTTGAAGAAAATAAAAAACAACAAGTAACTCAAAAAGAAGGATCAATGTCCTTTACTGAAATTTCTATTACAGAAAATCCTAATTGGGTTGGTTATAACAAACAATTATCCAGAGTCTTAGTAAAGGGTGTTACAGAATATGCAAACGACTGTAATATGCTTCCACAACAATGGCCGAAAAAACATGGCTGGGAAAGTATACGAATAAAAAGATATTTACCAAATGACGAAGATCAATTCGATAACCATGTTGATGTTATGGATTATGATACTGCTAGACGATTCTTAGTTTTTTTTATATATCTTGATGATAATTTCTGTGGCCAAACTGTAGTAAATCCTAAAGATGATCTTTTTGTTTCATCTTGCAAAAAAGGTAGTATGTTAATCTTTCCACCAATGTGGCCTTGGTTACATAGGGGCGCAAAACCAATAAGAACTCCAAAATATATTGTCGGGAGTTATTTACATTATGTCTGATATTAAAGAAAAATACCAATTTGTAACACAGTCTGACCAAAAGTGGACAGCTATAGCTATTGAAGAAGGAAAATATAAGGGCGTAATCTACAAATATGGGAAAGTTACTGTCGGCGATAAAGAAAATTCAGAAGGCACTTTACCTTTTAGGTTTGAATATGATATATTAGATCCATATGGTTTAGAACAAAAAGATTTTGGAGAAGAGTTTTTTACTCTTATTGGAGATATCCTTGTAGATATCATAGATGACCAACTGAAAGAGGATAGTCTTGAATACACAGACGCAAACGATTGAAAGAACGGCACTTACACAATTAGTTACGAATGAAGAATATGCTCGCAAGGTTTTGCCCTTTCTAAAAGGTGATTATTTTTCTGACAAAACTGAGAGGACTATCTTTGAAGAAATCTCAAAATTTGTCGATAAGTATAATAAAATTCCTACACAAACTTCTCTAGAAATTGAAGTACAATCTAGAAAAGATTTGAACGAAACAGATTATAGTAAAGTTGTTGATGTAATTAAAACATTAAAACCGACTGATGTAGATTTTGATTGGTTGGTAGATACTACAGAAAAATTCTGTAAGGATAAGGCGGTATATAATGCGATTGTTGAAGGCATATCAATCATTGATGGGAAAGACAAAAAACGAGATGCAGATGCTATTCCGAGCATTCTCACTGATGCCTTGGCTGTCGGCTTTGATAATCGTGTTGGGCATGATTATTTACTTGATTATGATGATAGATTTGAGTTCTATCACAAAATAGAGGAAAAAATACCATTCGATCTTGAGTTTTTCAACAAGGTTACTAAGGGTGGACTTCCACCTAAGACACTAAATATCGCCCTTGCTGGCACGGGTGTAGGCAAAAGTTTGTTCATGTGCCACGTTGCAGCAAACTGTTTGTCTCAAGGTAGAAATGTTTTATACATTACTCTAGAGATGGCTGAAGAAAGAATTGCAGAACGTATTGATGCAAATTTAATGAATATTAGTATAGATGATTTGCATGAATTACCTAAACAGATGTTTGATGATAAGATTAATAAGATTATTAAAAAGACTTCTGGTAAATTAATTGTCAAAGAGTATCCAACAGCATCAGCACATACTGCACATTTTAGAGGACTTATCAAAGAACTCGCAATTAAGAAGACGTTCAAACCCGATATTATCTTTGTGGATTATCTGAATATATGTGCGTCCAGTAGATTTAAAGGAGCACAAAATGTTAACTCTTACATGTATGTTAAGGCGATTGCTGAGGAACTTAGGGGACTCGCTGTTGAAACAAACGTCCCAATTATGTCGGCTACACAAACTACACGTTCAGGCTTCGTTTCCTCAGATATTGGGCTGGAAGATACTTCTGAATCTTTCGGCCTACCGGCTACGGCTGACTTCATGTTTGCGCTTATTAGTAATGAAGAACTTGACGATCTTAATCAAATTGCAGTCAAACAACTTAAAAACCGATACAATGACCCCACAATGAATAAAAGATTTGTTCTGGGTATTGACAGAGCAAAAATGAGACTGTTTGATGTAGATTCTTCTGAACAAACAGAACTTGTTGACAGCGGACAAGAAGATCTAGTAGTTTTCGACAAAACAGATTTCAATAAATACGACGACTTTAAAGTATAAATACTTCTATAACAAATAGGAGTCTTCATATGGCTTTTCGCTTAGGCATAGCCGATACTATAAAGATTGTTCCTCCCGCTATAAAAGGACAATTTCAAGATATCGTTAAAGGTATGGATAGTGATACCTTTTTCGCTGATGATTCTTGGAATGGTTCTATAACTAAAGTCTTTATGGTTAAAATGTCTAAGGATAATTATGACATTGCTCTTACAAGAAAGATAGGCGGAAAACATAAACTATCGCAAGGACGAAGAAGGTGTGATTTTACGCTAGGGAAATCCGGCGATGTGAGAGTCTTTAAAATTGCTTTTCAAGAAAGTTCTAAAAAACCAGGCGCTCCTGATGGTGGTACTACACAACAACAAGAATTAGCATCTCTTTTCATGATTAGAAAAGCACTTTCATTACCATCAAAAATATATACAAATATAGATGATTTAAAATCTGATAAAAAAGGTTTTAATGAACTTCTAAGCGTATATCCAGAATTAGAAAATAATACAACGTGGTTGAATGGATTAATTGCTCAACAAAAAACTGTTGGTCAAAAACTGAAAGCTGGGCGTTATAATGAATTTAATAGAGATGGTGGATTTATGGATTTTATTAGTAAATTAGTATCAGAAAAATTCGGTATTAGAAAAAAAGATAACTGGAATCCTGCTGATGTTTGGGTAATCAAAGATGAAAGAAAATGTATTGAAGAAATAGAAGAATCAGTATCAGGTTCACATCCTACTATTATGGAATTAAATGAAGTAATGAAAAGAATGTGGGCTGATAAACGATTAAAAGGAATATCTCTAAAAGCAGTATCAGGTAAAGTGGCAAGGTGGGAAGAAGTTAATGTTGAAAACCTGTTATTTACAGAGAAAAATCAAGAAGCTGTTTTTGAATTAGACGAAAGTATGATTAAATTATCTTTAAAGGGTCGAGGCGTTTTTAGTTCTCAAGACACTATAATAAAAGTTAAAGAAGGAACAAGATATGAATACAAATTTCAGATTAAGATGAATTCTAGAGGATTTAGTAATCTGAAATTTGAACCTACTATGAAAGGTGCCGGTGCTGCTAGATTAGGTAAAGTTCCTTTAGATATGTTAAAAACAATGATGAGAGCTGATTATAAATTAATATTTACTAACAATAATAGTGAGTTTCCAAAAACGGTTGAAGAGTTTGCTAAAGAACAAGACAAATTTTTAAAAATGTGGAAGAATATAAAGAATCATTGTCAGACAGAAATAAGGACTGAAGAAGAGTTCATAAATAACTTTAAAGAAGCATTTTCTGTTGAATCTGATGTTGCAAATTCTAAACTTATGCAATTACAATTTTTGGATATGTTATACTCAAAAAAGAAAGATGAATACAATGAATTACTTACCAATATGGTATTTCTTGCGATGAAAAAGGGTAAATATTTTGGGCCCTTTGGGAAACTGTACTAATGATAACATTTAAAGAAATGTTGACAGAAGATAAGGGAGGCAAAAACCTTCACTTAGAACATCTAGAAGATGAAATAATTAATTACGGTGTAGATGGTGGCCGAGCAGCAATAAATTTTTTACGTTCACTAAGAGATATGTTGGCTGGTTCTTCTCGTTCCAGTGTCAACATGACGGTCAAATGGGACGGTGCGCCTGCAATTTTTGCTGGTATTGACCCCGAAGACGATAAGTTTTTTGTTGCTAAAAAATCTGTATTCAACGTCAATCCTAAACTATACAAAACAAAAGGAGAAATTGATGCGGATTTATCTGGAACACTTAATTCAAAATTTAAGGTTGCTTTATCTGAATTGTCTAAGTTGGGTATTGAAGGTGTATTACAAGGTGATCTTATGTTTACGGATGATTTATCTCCAGAATCCATTGATGGCGTTAAATATCTTACTTGCCAACCTAATACTGTTGTATATGCTGCTCCAGTGGGGTCGAAATTAGGTGATAAGTGGAAGAAAGCCAAGATTGGTATTGTATGGCATACCACCTATACAGGTGATACACTACAGGATATGACGGCATCTTTTGGTGTTAATATATCAGGTCTAAGAACACCTAGTTCTGTATGGATGGATGATGCAACATATAAGGATACTGCTGGTAAGTCTACATTTACAGAAAGAGAAACAGAGTCAATTACTAAAATATTATCTGCTACAGGTAGTACATTCCAACGAATCAATGCAAATAAATTACGTTCTTTTATTAAACTACAACAAAGTATGACAGGAACTTTGGCTGGTTCTTCTCTTAAAACTTATAATAATAGTAAGGTTCGTGCTGGAGAATTAATTAAAAATCCCGCCGCACATGCAAAGGGTTATGAGAAATGGGTTGCAGAATCTATTCAGAAACAGATAGATAAGGCAAAATCAGACAAAGGAAAACAAAAATATCAGAATATACAGAAGGAGTATTTACGAGAAGTGCGAAAACATACAGGTAACTTAAAACAAATTATTACTTTTCAAAATTTACTCGTTGATGCGAAGATGCAAATCGTTAAAAAACTAAATAGTGTTAAGGGATTAACTGATACGTTTATTAAAACGTCAAATGGATTTAAAGTGACAAATCCCGAAGGTTATGTTGCAATTGATAGAGTTTCGGGTGGAGCTGTTAAACTTGTAGACCGTATGGAGTTCTCGTTTAACAACTTTACCGCTATAAAGGCATGGGATAAATGAATAACTTTAGTAACCTTTATGAGAAAACAGTTGACGTAGTACAACGTCGAAAACAAGCTCGCCGTATGAAAAAACAGGCGAAATCCCCTACCTTTCAATTTAAAAAGAAAAAAGCAGCCCTCAAGATGCGTAATCCTGCTAAGTTAATGCAGATTGCTAGGAAGAAGGTAATTCAACAATACAGGGATAAATTTTATCCTGGCTATAAAGATATGGCTGTTCAACAGAAAGTTAAAACTGATCAGATTATTATGCAAAGATATGGTAAGAAGATAGACATACTTTCCAAGAAATTAGCAATAAAATTAAAGGGTGAAGAGAGTAAAAGAATTTCTGCTGCTAGAGAGAAAATGAATGTTTAAATTTAAAGAATTAATGGTGGAAGGTTCTGGTTTAGTCGTTATAAGTTTTGGACGATTTAATCCGCCTACTATCGGGCATGAAAAAGTAATAGAGAAAGTTAAATCTGTTGCTGGTTCTGCACCATTTCGAATTTATCCTTCCCATAGTGTAGGTGATAGGGATCCCCTCCCTCATACAAAGAAAATAGCATATATGCGTAAAATGTTCCCCAAATATAAGAGGAATATTGTTGCAGACAAAGAAGCTAAAACGGTTATACATATTGCACAAAAATTGTATGCAGAGGGATTTACAGATGTTATAATGGTTGCTGGTTCTGATAGGGTTAAAGAATTTGATACACTACTTCAGAAATATAATGGACAACCAGATAGAAAGGGTAAAGTCGCATACAAATTTAATACTATAAAGGTTGTAAATGCTGGCCAGAGGGATCCCGATGCCGAAGGTGTTACGGGTATGAGCGCCTCTAAGATGAGAGCCGCTGCTGCTGATAGTGACCTTGAATCTTTTTCTAAAGGAATTCCTAATACTCTGAATGACAATGATAAAAAGAAATTATATCTAGATGTTCGTAAACATATGGGTATTCGTGAAGCAAGAGAAATGGGTGAACTTAATGATTTTGAATCCATGAGAGATGCATATCTGACAGGACAGGTTTGGAAGATCGGCGATATCGTAGAATCAAATGGTTATGCTGGTAAAGTAATTAATCGTGGTACGAACTATCTTTCGTTTATGTCGGAAGACGGTAAGGTACATAAAACTTGGTTACATGATATTACACTTGATGAATCAGATGAATCAGAGATGTACAGACTTACAGCAAAAGCAATGAAATCTATGCCAGGTTCCCCTAAACAAAAAGCAATAATTAAACAGTTGAATGTATATCGTAAAAAACAAGGATTACCTTTGATAAAGGAATCAACTGAACTTAATACTATTGTAGAAGGCCTTTCTATGATGGTAAAAGACCCCAAGACTAAAAAGAAAGTCCAACTTGCTGGTGGACAAAAATTACAAATTGATAAAACAGTATATAACACCACTGGTATTACTAAAATGCAAGTGTTAGTTTTGGTTGCGCCTCTCTCTAAAGAGAAAAAAGTAATGTCTAAACAAGAGATTGAAGATGGCATGAAATCTGGTAAGATTAAAATAACTGATACAGGTTCGGTTTGGCAACCAGAAGAAGTTCAACTTGGAGAACGAGATTATAAGAAAGAATACGCTAACTATCACAGCAAACCAGAACAAATAGAAAGACGCTCTAGTAGGAATAAAGCTCGAAGAGTTATGGGAGATAAAGTAAAAAATGGTAAGGATGTAGGACATAAGGATAATAATCCTTTGAACAATGATCCAAAGAACTTACGAAATGAAGACCCATCGAAGAATCGTGCTGAACCAAGATTGCGTGAAGATACTCTTGATGAGATGGCTTGGTATAATAAAGTTAAATCTGCAATTCATCAAATGTCCCATCCTAAAGGATATGAAAAAATGGTGAAAGCTTATGTTGACGGTTTGAAAGATAAACAACATTATAATCATCCAAGTGCATGGGCTTCTGATGTCGCAAGAGAGCACGATATCGAGCCGAGAGGTTTAATTATGTACATCAATAAACTGGTTCAGAAAGGTAAATTGCCAAAAGAATTAAAGGCTCAAGTAGAAGAAAAACAACCCACAAATTTTCAAGAACTAGTCAAAGAGATAAATAATAAGAATAAAGAGGGAAAAATCAATGACAAATTATAGACAATCTATGTCTACGACTCTTGAATACATGGCTATGATTCGAGAGCGTAAATTAATAGAAAGAGAATTATCTGACACGGAATTGAAACGCCGTGAGGAAATTGCACAGGACATGAATGATGATGATTTCAAGGATCGTTATGGTGATCGTTGGAAAGAAGTTAAAATGGCTGTTGCAACCAAACAGGCAAAAACAGAAGCCATAGAACAAGAAAGAGATGATTTAATTGAAGCAGGCGGATTTTCTCCTTCTATGATTAAAAAACTGAAGAAGTCTTATTCAACAGTGGATAGGATTGATCCCACTTCTCCTGCTGGAAAGAAAATGACTACTCTTCTTGATAAAATGGGTGAAGATCAATTAAAAGCGATTGTTAAGGCTGATATCAAGTTTATTTCCCTTCTTGCTGTCAACCGTCTTATTCGTATGGGTTATAAGGCTAAAGATATTCAAAAACTAAAAACAGAACAAGTACAAATGCATGAAATGCTTGAAAGGTGGGAAGAAGAAGTTGAACTTGATGAAAAACTGAATATTGACAAAAGGCGTGAAGCAGGTCAAGGAGATTGGAGAGTAACCAATAAAGACCTTGGTGTTTGGACAGGCCCAGCACGTTCTGAGAAAGATGCTAAAGAGAAAGCAATGCGTAAGTGGGGAGTCAGAAAGAGTCAAGCAGCATCTCCAATGTTTATGAAAAATACAAAAGTGGTAAAAGAAGATGTTGAAGAATCTCTTAATGAAGATAATATGGATTTAATGAAGAAGGCTGCTGGTGGTGCAATGCAACACATTAAGTTAAAAGATGGTAAATTAAAAATGGATTCATTTACTGCATCTGCAATTATGGGTGTTTATGATAAAGTTAATCCAGCAAACAAGAAAAAAATAGAGACAATTATTAATAGGGGAAATAAAACTTCAATATTAAAACTTCAATCTATGGCAATGAAAGCGACAAAAAAGGAAGAAGTTGAACTTGATGAAGCGCCAAAGTACGAACTCTACCATAAAGACTTCTCCTCTGCTATGCAACACGCATACAAGATGGCAAAGAAGCTTCACGGTATTACTATTGATCCCAAAGAGATTGATGATAAGGTTGCAACCGGCCCAAGAAAACCCGGCTCTGGTAAGACTAACAAGTATCGACTCAAAGGTGATAAGGGTGCTATCCAAGTTCAAGTATATAACAAGGGTGGTAGTAAACCATACGAGCTGAACTTCTATAAAGAAGAAGTTGAACTTGATGAAGGTAAGATGAAAGACCTACTAATCAAAGGACAAGACCTTGAAGCATATGCTAAAAAACATGGTGGTATTGATAAAAAAGATATGATGAAAGTCGCAGCCATGTTAAAGAAAGGTAATAAGTCTGGTGCATTAAAATATGCAAAAGCTTTGGATACAGATCCAAGAGATTATATCTTAGATTTAATGGGTGAAGAAGTTGAACTTGATGAGTCAGAATTTAGTGCAATGGCTTATGGTAAGAAAGATCAAAGGTTCGTAGTGAAACCAAGAGATACTAGAGGTATGGCTGGAAAACAAGACAAATTCAAAATGTATGTTGTACAGTTGGATAATAGGGGCAACGAGAAAAAGATAATTAAGGATTTAGGTTCTCATGTTTCTATTGCTAGTGCTCAGAAATTTGCAAAGAATAGAGGTATCATTGAGGAAGTTGAACTTAATGAACGTCCTTCACCAATGATGGCAAAAGGTAATTACTATACTGTAGGTGGTGATCGTTATGACGGTGGTGTAGTGTTTACAGTTTATGTAAAAGGTAAAAAAGTTCATAGTCAAATTTTGGATGGCACACAGGATTACGAATTCAAAGGTAAAAAGTATAAAGATGTTAATAAAGCAATGGACGCAATTGCAAAGGCTCACAGGTTGAAGAGTTCAGATTTTGCAAAAGTAAATGAACAATTTGATGAAGGATACCTTGAACTAGAATTTAAGGATAAGAGAAAAGCAGAACAAGCTTATAATTATATTAATAATAAGATTTGGTCTGGTGGAAATCCCCCTTATGAAGATTTCAATCAAGAAGGTAATTCACTTCAGATTGATACGGATGGTAACTTAAATCGCCGTAATCAAATGCTTAAAGATTTGAAAAAGGAGTTACCAAGGGACTTACAATTTAAGGTTGCGGTTAATGAAGCATGGGAAATTGGTACAGATGCTTATCGCAAATATCTTGAAGACTTGACACCAATGGAAAGTGCTCGTAGTGACGCAATGCGAGCAATGCGTAAAGACAAGTCAATGATTCGTGGTAAAGACTCTGCTGATGTTGATGATGTCGCAACAGATACAGATAGAAAGGCTGCAAATAAGAATATTCTACAACAGTTGAAAAAATCTCTTGACACAAAGGGTAAAGCTGAAATAGAATTTCTTGATAAAAAGAAGAAACGGGTTCCTTATGATATTGCAGTTAAAGTGGTGAAAAAATATATGGGTTATAGGAAGTCTAATGAAAAGGGACAATTCCAAGCAAAAATTGCAAAGTCATATAGAGATATGTTAAAAGCTTTAAAAGAGGATTACAAACCCCAAACAACAATTCTAGATAGGATTGACGTAAAGATACAGGAGAGAAAAAATGGGTAAAAAATACCTTGATACAAAAGGTGGTACGCTTGAATCGTCCATTCTAGATGTTTGGAAGCAAGCAGCCGTAGTTACAGAAACTAATAAGAACGACAAGTCTGACGATGGTGAAGGACTTGATTCAGTTCAACCTAAAGCGGTTAAGAAGAAGTTTGCCAACCGTAAGGACAAAGATATTGACAATGACGGTGATACTGATTCGTCTGATGAATACCTACACAAACGTAGGAAAGCAGTTTCTAAGGCAGTTTCAACGGATGAACAACTTGCAAAGATTAAAGGCAATACTCCAGCAGATCATGGACGCCGTGCTGCTGTAGAAGATGATATTGAACGTGCAGAGAAAAAGGGCGATAAGAAACTTGCTAAAAAACTTAAAGAAATGGGTGGAACATATATGTCTGCTGCTCGTCAATTGAAAGATCCTAAGAAAGAGATGATGGTATCCCTAAAAGGAAAAGTCAAGGTTATTGATAAATCAGATTGGCCAATGTTCCAAAAGAAGGGATATGTTCAGGCAGAACAGACTGAAATTGATGAGTATATTACCAAAGAAGGCGCTCGTAAAAAGGTTGCCGGTGGTGATGGACGAATGAATGAAGGTGGTAAGAAAGAAGAAGTTGATGTTGACCTTGATGAAAATGCAGAAGAGTATACAAAAACTTCTTACTTTACTGTACAATCTATGCGTGAACGTCTACATCAGGTTTGGGGTGAAGCTCATGTTCCTGGCCACGATGAGGATGAAGATGAAAAGGTGAAAGGCCCTAAGGCTAAAACTGACACAGGTAAAAAAGCTGCGAAGATTGATGTTAAACCAGAAATTACTGAAAAGAAAAAGAAAAGTATTAAGTCAGGGTATAATTATTAAAAATGAAAAACATAATGGAACTTCTAGAGGCATCGAAAGATGACTTGCCTGAAATCTATTGCGACTTAGACATGGTACTCGTCAACTTTATGAAGGGTGCTGATGATGCTGTCGGCGGAGATGGTTTCGTGGCAAATAGAGATAAGGATGAAAAGTGGGGAAAGATTAATAACACCAAAAACTTTTGGGTAAATCTTGAGTGGATGCCTGGCGCAAAACGTCTTTATCAGTTCATTGCACGTTATGATCCTCATGTTCTATCTGCATATTCTGGTAAAGATCCCAACTCCAAAAATGGGAAATTGAAGTGGTTAGCAAAGCATACCAAGTTTAAGAAACCAAATATCAATCTGGTTTTGCGTTCACAGAAACAGAAGTATGCTACTGCTAATGGTAAACCAAATGTATTGATTGATGACTACATAAAGAACATAAACGAGTGGGAATCAAAAGGTGGTATTGGAGTTCATCATACAAGTGTTTCCAAAACTATCAACGAATTAAAGAGATTAGGGTTTAAATAGTTATAAATAGTAATAAATAAACAATATTCTTGCAAGAATAAGGAGAAATAAAATGCCTTTATGGGGAGCTACAGATGCTGATGAGTCTGCACCGAAATGGCTGACTACAGCAGAAAAGAAAGAAGTATCAGCAACTACTCGTGGCTGGGAAATAGAAGCTGGTTCTTCTATGACAGGAAACGACAATACTTCTGCACAACGGGAAGTTCTAGTTGCAATCGGTGGACTTGCTACATCTATCGGACAAGCAACGATTGCTAGTGTTGATTGGAATACAACTACAGCAGATAAATCTGATGGATTTACGTTGAGTGTTACAGTTCGATACAACGAAGCAGTTACAGTAACTACATCTGGTGGAACACCGACACTTGCAGTTACGAATAGTAACGCTGGTTCGGGTTCGGGTCGTGGTCCACACTCACTGTCGTATGCATCTGGTTCTGGTTCTAATGAACTTGTATTTACACTTGCGATTGGTGCTGCTAACGCCGCAACAAATGCCGATGACGTATTGTCAGTAGGAGCTCAGAGTGTTGCATTAAACAGTGGTACGATAGTAGATACTATTGGTGCTGGAAATGCTGAACTTGTAATTACTGCTGCACAAGGAACTGCTTGTGGAACGGTTACTGTTACTGCATAAATAATTTAACAATTCTATAACATTAAGGAGTGAATTGAATGTCATTAACTAAAGATCAAATCGTTGAAAGACGAGATACTATTATTGCTGATGCTAAAGAAGTCCAGAAACGGCTGGAAGAATTGAGTAAGGCAACGGAAGAGAATAAGAACTTGTTGCAGGCACTTAGTGGTGCATTACAACAGTGTAACGAGTTTCTTAAAAGTTTTGAGGATGATAATAGTGATGCCGGAAATGGGAAAAAGAAACCCGATTAACGGCAGTAGGATTCCCCGATAACATGGGGTTAACATATAGGAGAAAGCCAAAATGGCAGATAAGAAAATTACCGCATTGACGGATCTATCGACAGGTATTGCTGGCGCAGACTTGTTGCATGTGATTGATGACCCTACGGGCACACCAATCAATAAGAAGGTATCGGTTACAAACTTTGTTAATAACCTTCCTTCCTTTATCGGGTTTTCGAACTCGTATGAAAATATTTCGGACGCAACTACAACTGCGTTTTCGATTACTCACGCTCTAACTCTATTGGAAACTTCTGGTACAGCTACTGCTTGTACTCTTGCAGACGGTACGGTTATCGGACAGTTGAAAGTTATCATTAATGATACAGATGGTGGTTCTGCTGAACTTACCCCTGCTGACCCACTTGGGTTCACCAATATTGACTTTGTTAACGATGGCGACAGTGTTACATTGATGTGGACAGGTTCTTCTTGGGCTTGTATCGCAGCAGTTAATGTTGCTACTAATTGGGGAATCGTAGAGATTTCTGACGACTAATAGGAGTTAGGGGGGAGATTTCTCCCCCCATTCCTCAACTAAGTTAGGAGAATAAAAATGGCCAGAGATGATGGCGTAAGAATGGGTGCTGGTGGTAAAGTTATGGTACAAGAAATTGTCGAAGCTCCAGATCCAACACCACTTGCTGTAAAGCAAAATAAAGTTGAAGTATTAAAGGAAGTCATTCAAGACACACTTCCTTCTGATGTTGAAGCAGAAATTGATGGTGATGATGATGAAGACGTTTAGACAAAAACTTAACGAGCTGACGGGCACATCCCATCAAGAACGAGCCTTAGATAAAAATATTAATCCTGGCGCTTTTACTGACCCTGTAGTAATGAAGAAAATTAATGCATGGGTTGGACAAATTGCTGGAAGTTATGTGATGCCAGAAGAAGCAGTACATCAATTAAGAAATGCTCTTATGAAAATAGGACTTACATTTGGTGAAGCTGCCATGGAAGGAAATAGTGGTTCCGTTGAATTGCCTCTAACACTTTATGGAGGAAGGTTTGGTAAAGATACCGATACTCCCTATGATGAATTTGTAAATGATGATGGTATTTCCCACCAAGTAGAAGGTGGACTTGCGTTAGTAATTAATTACGAAATGAGTGAGGATAATTCTTGTAGGTTGACTGCTTCTATTAAGTAGATGTATGAAAAGATAACGAGAGAAAATGTTGCAATGTTTGCAATAAAACATTACAACAATCCTCAGTGTGAAGGCGAAAAAGAGTTTTATGATGATATGAAGAGGTTTAAATATATTAAACGTCTTCTGCGTAAGTATCATGAACAAGGCGTTTTGAAAGAGCGTTTGTTATTGAATCATATTATCATTTTGAATAATTTATTCGGTGCTGAGGCTTGTGTGACTTTACTTCTATTTAAGATAGAACAGAAGTATTGGAGTTCACTCAAGTCTTTTTTATTATATTTAAATTTAATAAAGCCTAATGAAGAGATGTTAGATATAAAAGTTGACATATTTCTTTTGGGAAAATTAAAGGAACTGTAATGGGAAGAGCGATAGACTTATTCGTAACTTACAGATTTATACGACTTCTCACTACTCCATTTGAGAAGACAGATGCCTTTAAATTAGGTATAATTGATAAAGCGGGTAATCGTGTTTTACAAAAAGGAACAACATTAGCCACTGAATTAAATACTGCTGAAGAAAGAAACGCTTATACCATTCTTCATAAACTCGTATTCAATATCAAGAAAATATTTGCTAAAGTGCCTGGACTTAGAACGAAAGTCGGGACATATGCTGCAGCCTTATTCCTTTTAAAAGATACCTTTAAAGAACATGTTGAAGATCCTGCTGTATTTGAAAAAGAATTCATGAAATATCTTCAAGAACAGGGTGTGGAATTCGATGATAGTATAAGTGAAACTGTAGTAGGATTTGGTGAAGTTTTACCAAAGGGACAATATATTCTTGTCAATGATATTCTAAATAAAGAAGAAGAAGAATTATCTGCTAAAAAAGGAGATAAAGTCGAGGCGTTTGATGATGAACCACCTGTGGATACTGTTTTAGGAGTAGAAATATTTCCAGTTATTCACATGAAAACAAAAGAAAAATTATATGTAAGTTTGGAGGATATTAAAGATGCCTGATTGGAAAGAAGTAAGTCCTTATACTGGCCAGGAAATAGAAGAAGATGCGCCTGCTAATTCTGTAGCGGGTGGTGGTGTTTCTATGCCTCCTGATGCAGTACATCAGAAAAAGAAGAAAACTCTAATTGATGGACGAACCAAAGCGTATAAAATGCACAGACGTAAGTTAGAAGCGTCTAGAGAGAAAAGATTAAATAATAAAAGTCGTACATATGTCGAGTCTATTCTTAATCGAATGAAAGAATTTTCGTCTGATGAAGAGCTTTAAATCTCATAGAAAAGATATAGAACGTAAAAAAGTACAAGAAGATTTAAGTTCTCAAGGACTTCTCGAAAATCCAGAGGACTTACATGTTCTTGAACAGGCTGGTTTGGTCCAAATTCAACCAGAACCAACAGTTCCACATTTTATAGAAAGTGTAAGTGAAGCTTCTAATCCAGTTACATATAAATCGTATGATGATATTACTCTTAATCAATTAAACAATATTGAAAAATATGCAGATAAATTATTTTCTAAAGTAGGTATTGATGTAGAATTTACTCGACATTTTCTTGATCGTGTAAATGATGCACGAAATAAAAGACAAATTACACCTGCTGAACTAACCCGGCTATTCAAACAATCTTATAAAAAGTACGGTAAGAAAATTGCAACTCTTGGGCCAGATGCTCAAGCAGTTATCAATGACATGCGTACTGATATTAACATGCCTTTTGTTTTAGAACCAAAAGGAAATATGTTAGAACTCATTGCAAAAACTGTAATGAGAAAGAAAGATTTTCGAACAACAAATCCAAAATTATCATTTGAATCTACTTTCGAAGATAATGATATAACAAAATTTAAAAATGACCTAGAAGATATCTCTGCCATGATTGATATTAAATCTGAAAGAGATATGATTGCTGAAAGAGAAAAAGATGTAATTCAATCACTCAATGAAGTAAATGAAGCATATAATGAAGTAGAACAACTTGGAGTAGATTTAATTCAAGATCCATTCTTGAGTAGATATCTACCGCCCGACCCTGATCCAAATTCACCAGAGGATATTGCTGGACATATTTCTCAAGAAGGACATATTCTACCAGAAGAATTAACTATTGTTCAATCTCTATCAGAAGAACTAACACAATTAAAACGTAGTTTACCAAATATGATGGCAACTACTGCTGGTGGTGGTGAAGTACTTTTAAAGTACATGGATGATGTTGATGCGTCTGCAAGAACTGATGGATATTTCTTTAAGTATCGTGCATCTGATGGTAAATTTATTGGCTCTGCATCAACTGTTTCGGATGAACAAATTCAAGATGTTATTGGTGCTATGGTTACATCGAATACCGAAAGTGGTATTACAGTAGCATATCAAGATGGTGATGGTACATTAGATTTTACAATTGGAACACTTAATCAAGACACTACTGGAAATGCAGCTACTGCAACTGCATTAGAGACTGCAAGAACAATCGGCGGTGTATCATTTGACGGTACTGCGAATATTAATCTGCCTGGCGTAAATGCTTCTGGTACTCAAGACACTAGTGGAACTGCTGCAACTGCTACTTTAGCAACAACAGTTACAGTTACAGACAGTACCGCAAATACAAACTTCCCTGTAGTCTTCCATAATGAATCTAATGCATTGTTAGATGATACTGGTGCGTTGCGATACAATCCAAGTACAGGTGAACTACTTGTTCCAAAACTCACTGTAGCGGGTACAACCACAACGGTTGATACTGTTACTATGGAAGCATCTAATGCGATTGTATTTGAGGGTGCAACTGCTGATGCACATGAAATAACCCTAACAGTTACCGATCCAACGGCAGACAGGACAATTACATTACCGAATGTATCTGGTACTGTTTCATTAATCACAGCAACTGAAACTCTAACTAATAAAACTCTTACAAGTCCAGTTCTTAATACTCCAACTGTTGGAACATCTATTACACCAGCTAGTGATGATGGAGCAACTCTTGGTACGTCTTCATTAAATTGGTCGGACATATACCTTGCTGATGGCGCTATAATTAATTTTGGTGATGACCAAGATGTTGTTTTAACACATATTCATAATACTGGTTTAAGACTTAATGATGGTGATAAGTTAAACTTTGGTACTAGTGATGACTTGTCAATTTACCACGATGGAAATAATTCAGCATTGACTCATAGTGGAACTGGTGACTTCTATGTGCAAGCCGATAACTTCCATTTCAGAACTTCCTCAACAAGTGAAAATGCTATTACCACTACGTTGAATGGTGCTGTTACTCTTTATCATAATGCTAATGCGAAACTTGCAACCACAGCATCTGGCGTTTCCGTAACTGGTAGTGGAACCTTTTCTACAAACTTGGTAATCGGAGATGGCGGTAATATTGGATCAGCAAGTGATACAGATGCAATTGCAATTGCCTCTGATGGTAAGGTTACATTTACACAAGAAATTATTGCAACATCACTAGATATTTCTGGCGATGTAGATGTTGATGGTACATTAGAAACAGATGCATTAACAATTGGTGGTGTTACACTTGCTGAAACTATTGCTGATACAGTTGGTGCAATGGTTGGTTCTAATACAGAAACAGGTATCACGGTAACATATGAGGACGGTGATAATACTTTAGATTTTGTTATTGGCACACTTAATCAAAATACTACAGGAAGTGCTGCAACTTTAACAACTGCAAGAAGTATCGCAATGTCAGGTGATGTTGTGTGGAGTGTATCATTTGATGGCAGTGCTGCGGTAACTGCTGCTGGAACTATACAGAGTGGCGCAGTAGAAACGGGAATGATTGCTGCTGACGCAATAACTGCTGCAAAGATTGCTGACGATGTTATTAATTCAGAACACTATGTAGATGGTTCAATTGATACTGCTCATATTGCTGATGATGCTGTCACCGCTGCAAAACTTGCCGCTGGCAATATTGTTTCTAGTCACCTTGCTTCTAATGCTGTAGAAACTTCTAATATAAATGCAGATGCAGTAACAGGAGCAAAGATTGCTGATGACTCTATAAATAGTGAACACTATGTAGATGGTTCGATTGATACAGCACATATAGCTGACGATCAAGTTACGGAAGCAAAAATGGCAGATGATGCAATTGGTTCTGCCCAACTTAAAACACTATCCACATTATTAATTAAAAATTCTAGTGGAAGTACATTGAAAACTGTACATGGAGCGGGAGCATGATAAAGGTATATATATTAATAGTTGTTGTGGGACTTGTTGGTGGTGTGTGTTATGGGGGATATTCATATTACAAAGATACACAAGAACGCATTTCTACTCTAACTGCAAATAATGCTAAGTTAGAAGTTGCTGCAGAACAACAAGAAGAAACAATCAATACGATGATTGAAGATCGAGAGAAATTAACAGAACTAAATAAAGGTTTACAGAAAGAACTACAAACAGCAGAGCGTTATGGAGATCAACTTCGTAACACTTTACGAAAACACAATTTAACTCACTTGGCAAATAAGAAGCCAAGTATAATAGAACGGAAGATGCAAAATGCGACTAACAGGTTATGGGATTGTCTTGCTGACATCACTAATGCTGATGGGGTGTTCATTGATGCCGGAACCGAAAGTAGTAACTGTCACAAAGATGGTAAGAAGCGAAGTTCCGATAGTATCACACCCAAAGCAAGTAATACTAAATGATGTAAAAATTTATGTAGTTTCTAAGTTAAACTATGAAGAGTTTGTTAAGAATTATGAAGCAAAGAATGGCTCTGATTCGTATATTGCTTTATCGGTTAAAGATTATGAAAACCTTGCATTAAACTTTGCTGAATTAAGACGATATATAGAACAACAAAAACAGATCATTGTTTATTATGAAAAGGCTGTGTCACCAAATCCGAAAGAAGAAAAGGAAGGAAAAAAATGAGTATCCAAAAACACATTGAAGCAGATCCTCGTAATAAACCAGTAGAAAAGGTAGAAGAGAAGTCTGAAGAAAAACCTAAGAAAAAAACTTCTAGAAAAAGGAAAAAATAATGGGTAGTTTTAATAATAAAATTGCCGCAGAGTTTAATCCTCCAAGAAAATGGGTTCTTTCAAGGGCCCTTTCTTATAAGAATGAAGAGATTGATTCAGAGACTTTAGAAAAAGTTGGTGTAAAAGTAAAATCAGACCGTATATCTGTTTCTAAAGGTTTTGTAACTGATCTTGCATCTGTCCCTCGTATGTGTTGGATGTTTATTGCGCCGTGGGATATTGCTCGTGCTGCAATTATACACGATCTTCTTTACAAACGTATTCGTCAATATCGTGCTGCAAATGAAGATGTTCATGATGTTAATGTTGAAGAAGTTCAAAGAACATATAAAGCTGCAAAGAAGGCAGCAGATGATGTTTTTCTAATGGGCATGAAAGACGCAGAACCACCTGTTGCTAAATGGAAAATACATTCTGCATATAATGCTGTAAAACTTTTTGGTCGGTGGTCTATTATTCCTAGAGAGGAAGATTAGGTGGCAAAAGCAAGTATTGATATTTACAGACAAAAACCGCCAAAGAAAACAAGTCAAGGTGGCAATCATAGCATGATAAAAACATCCTCTATGAGCAAATCAAGACGGCGATCTTATAAGAAATATAGAGGACAAGGTAAACGGTAGGAGAAACAAATGGCCTGTACAAACGAAGACTGCGAAAATCCGTTATGCGATTGTGATCCTTGTTACTGCAAAGAGGATGATGAATGTCCTTGTTGCATTGGTGCGCCCGAATAAATGTGGCTCTTTTTAATTAGCAATATTGCTGGAAGTATACTTGGTAGTGCAGCAGATTCTTGGTTTGCAGACACAAAACTAGGTATATGGTTCTACAACAAAGTTGACGATGTTTCGACATGGGCTTCGAAAAAATTGGGGTTGAAGATTTTAAAGGATGAACAAAATTGGGAGACAAAATATCCAAATGTCGCTGAAAAAATCAAAACACTAGAAGCCAGAATTAAGAAACTAGAAAAAAGGAGAAAATAAGATGGGATGGATTAAAGATAGATTTATGGAACGTACATCATGGGACGGCGGAATGCTTGTCGCTGTTGGTGTAGTTGGATTATTCTTCTCAGCAATCATACCAATGAATATTGTTTGTTGGGCTGCTATTGCATGGGGAGTTGTTACCATGATGAAGTCTGAGGATTAAATTATGCCAGAGTTGGAAACAGAAGTCGAACTTCTTAAAAGAGAGTTGCATGACCAAAAGAAAATTCATGATAGACTTGATATAGCAATTGAGAAGCTCACTGATGTTTCCAACTCTATTCACCGCATGCTTGCGGTTCATGAAGAGAAAATTGCTCGACAAGAAGAGGCAATTTTTGAGGCTGAACAGAAAATCGAAGTTCGCAGAAGTGAACTTTTAGTTAAAATAGATGAACTTCATTCCAGAGTTACTACTAATACTAAAGAGATTATGACTGCTGCATCTGCTCAACACCAGCAACAAAATAAAGAAATTGCTAAATTAAGAGAAGATATTAATAATAGAGTGGGTGTATTAGAAAAGTGGCGTTATGTGATTATCGGTGGCAGTATAGTAGCAGGATTTATGTTACATAAGTTTGTTACATTTGGCACTTGACATAATTAGTACAATAGTGTATGATGCACTTTATGACTTCATACATTGATATCAAATATCTCAATTTAATTCAACACAATCTGTCACAATTCAAGAAAAAGGGCGATTTCCTGTGGAATTTTCGTTGCCCTTATTGTGGAGATTCTAAGAGATCCCGTACAAAGGCCCGAGGGTTCGTATACCAGAAGAAGAATGACCTTTTTTATAAATGTCATAATTGTGGAGTAGGTACGACATTAGGGAAATTAATTGAACATATAGACTCAAAAACTTATGATGACTATATACTAGAACGATACAGAACTGGGGTGAAAACAAATAACCCTGAGCCGGAGTTTAAATTTAATGCACCTATTTTTCGTAAAAAAGGCATTTTCGATAACTTATCAAGTATTTCGGAACTGCCTTGTGACCATCCAGCAAGGAAAATTATTGAAAGAAGACTTTTACCAAAAGAGTCGCTCTCCGATTTGTATCTATGCAAGTCATTTTATAAATTCACGAATTCATTAGTACCAAATAAATTCCCATCGTTAGATGGGGATCATCCTAGACTATTGATTCCATTTCGTGATGAGAAAGGTGAAATATTTGCGTATCAAGGAAGGGCGTTTGGTAATGAACAACCGAAATATATAACTATTAGACTTGATAATGAACATGATAAAATATTTGGGTTAGACAGAGTTGTTAATGATAAAGATATATTAGTAGTAGAAGGGCCATTAGACAGTTTATTTTTGAATAATTGTATTGCCGTTGCTGGTTCTGATTTTTCAAAACCATTTTCGGTAGGGGGGAAACTTATTACCAATGAACAGTTGACAGTTATTTTTGATAATGAACCAAGAAATCTCGAAATCTGTAAACAAATTAAAAGAACTATTGCACAAGGACGTAAAGTAGTTTTGTGGCCTAATACTGTATTAGATAAGGATATAAACGACATGATCTTGTCAGGAATGACAAAAGAAGAAATACAAGATATAATAGAAACGAATACTTTTAGTACAGCTGAGGCTCAACTAAAATTTGCAGAATGGAGAAAAATAGATGTCTAAGCTAAACGGAAATAATTACCTACCCACTTCATACCAAGAATTTATACATCTCTCACGTTATTCTCGTTGGCTTCCAGAAGAAGGTAGACGGGAGACATGGGCAGAAACGGTGTCACGATATTTTAATTTTTTTGATGAACATCTTATGGAGTTACACGAATTTAAATTACCTAAAGGAATAAGAGAAGAATTAGAAGAAGCAGTTCTTAGTTTAAAAGTTATGCCTTCAATGCGTTGTATTATGACAGCGGGAGAAGCATTGAAGAGAGAAAATATCGCTGGTTATAATTGTTCCTATGTTGCAGTTAATCGTCCACAGGCATTTGATGAAATTCTTTATGTATTAATGAATGGAACAGGTGTTGGTTTTAGTGTAGAAAGACAATTTGTAAATGAATTACCTAGAGTTGCAGAAGAATTTTTTGTAACAGATACAGTAGTTACAGTTGCAGACAGTAAATTGGGATGGGCAAAGGCATTTAAGGAGATTGTTGGTATGTTGTATATTGGACAGATTCCACGGTGGGATTTGTCTAAAGTTCGACCTGCTGGTTCTCCATTAAAAACTTTCGGTGGTAGGGCATCTGGCCCAGAACCTCTAGAGTCCCTTTTTAATTTTACTGTTAATATATTCAAGAACTCAGCAGGTCGTAAGTTGTCTTCTATTGAGTGTCACGATATAGTATGTAAGATTGCAGAGATTGTAGTGGTAGGTGGAGTACGCCGTTCAGCACTCATCTCCCTCTCTAATCTATCGGATGATCGTATGCGGGCTGCAAAACATGGACAATGGTGGGATAATAATCCCCAACGTGCGCTTGCAAACAATAGTGCATGTTATTCAGAGAAGCCTGATATTGGTGTATTCATGGACGAATGGAAGGCTCTTTATGAGTCTAAGTCTGGTGAGCGTGGTATCTTTAATCGTGAATCTGCTGTTATGATGGCTGAACGTAATGGTCGAAGAAATGTAAATCATGAATTTGGAACGAATCCTTGTTCCGAAATCATTCTGCGAGACAGGGAATTCTGCAATCTTTCAGAGGTAGTAGTACGAGTTACCGATACAGTAGAAACCTTGAAGAAGAAAGCACGACTTGCTGCACTTCTAGGAACTATTCAATCTACTCTTGTTAACTTTAAATATGTATCTGCTGGATGGAGAAAGAATTGTGAAGAGGAACGTCTACTTGGTGTTTCTCTTACTGGTATTATGGATTCCCCTCTTACAAATGGCAATGAAGGCGATCTCTCTAAACTTTTAGATGAATTGCGTGATATTGTAGTTGCAACAAATAAAGAATTTGCAAAGAAGATAGGCATTAATCAATCTGTCGCTACAACGTGTGTTAAACCCTCTGGAACGGTGTCACAGTTGACAGATGCAGCATCTGGTATACATGCTCGTCATAACCCCTACTATATAAGAACAGTAAGGGGAGATAAAAAAGATCCGTTGACTAAAATGATGAGTGATGAAGGATTTCCCGTAGAAGATGACCATTTAAATCCTACTCATACAGCAGTATTTTCTTTCCCCATGAAAGTAGAGAAAGGTGCTGTTTTTCGTAGTGACAAGACAGCAATAGAACAATTGGAACTATGGAAAACTTACCAAGAACATTGGTGTGAACACAAACCATCAGTAACCATTTCTGTAAAAGAAAATGAATGGCTTGAAGTTGGTGCTTGGGTTTACAAGAATTTTGATTATATGAGCGGTGTAAGTTTCCTTCCATTTTCAGAACACACATATAAACAAGCTCCATATCAAGATTGTGAAGAGAAAGATTATGAAGAACTTCTTAATCGTATGCCAAAGAATGTAGATTGGTCTAAGTTATCAGAATATGAAAATGTAGATATGACTATAGGTTCTCAAGAACTTGCTTGTACAGCCGGAGTGTGTGAAATAGTAGATTTAGTAGCCTCTCCTACTGTTTCTGTAGAACCTATGGAAATTAATGCATGAAATTAATAGTATGCGTATCTTGCGAAGGGGAATTTACAATAAAACATTCTATGGATGAACATTTCTATAGAATGTCTTATTGTCCCTTTTGTGGCGAATCATTAGATGAAGAGCTTGAAGATGATATTGAAGACATGGAATGGGATGATGAATAGTGTTAATAAGTGATGAAGAATATAAAATATTTGAAACTTGGATGCGAGAATATATTGATCAATATTGTCTTATTAGAAAAGGAAAAGAAATAAATCACAGGATGCCTCCTAAATCTGGAAACAATTGGTATACTTGGCAATTTTATCTCCGGCGAGGATTGTTTGATCCTATTTTTTTATCTGCTTTAAGTCAAATGTTTATCTATAAAGTAGAAAGAGAAATAGGACATTTTAATTTTCAATTATCAGGATTAGAAACAGGTGCAACTCCTATGCTTGCAGCTATTCCTTTAGTATTAAAGGGGTTTGATATAAATTTAAATTCGTTTGTTGTAAGAAAAGAACAAAAAACTTATGGCCTTATGAATTGGATTGAAGGCCGTCCTGAGAAAAATAAACCAGTTATGATTATAGATGATGTATGTGGCTCTAGTATGAGTATGAAAAAAGCAAAAGAAATTTGTGAAAATTCAACAATAGATTCACAAGGTATGGAAGTAATGAATGTTGTATTTGCCATTGTAAATAAATGGTCTAAATATAGTGATAAGGATAGTTTTGAGAATCATACTAGACAAATACCAGATACAAAAATTATTCATTTTTTTAATTGTGATGATTGGGACTTATATAAACATAATGAAAACGCAAAGTGCTAAAGCAAAGGGTAGACGATTACAACAATGGTTTCGTGATCTTCTTATAGAAAAATTAGACGTTCATCCAGAAGATATAGAATCTCGTTCTATGGGTGCTGGTGGAGAAGACCTTATCATGGCCCGTGCTGCAAGAAAGAAATTTCCCTACTCTATAGAGTGTAAGAATCAAGAAAGTATTAATGTCTGGAAATCGTATGAACAGGCACAAGAAAATTCGGGTGACTATGAACCTATTGTAGTATTGAAACGCAATAAATCAAAACCTCTTGTTTTGGTGGATGCAGATTATTTTGTGAGATTGCATAATGAATTGGTGGATTGAAGAATATAAGAAATATCATGCTGAGTTAAATACGCATTATCCTGGCAATAATCTAAAACCACAACTACATCATATTATTGATTTGGTAAAAGATACTAAATCAAAAACCTTGTTAGATTTTGGATGTGGTAAAGGTTTACAATATACAAAACACAATCACCATAAAGAACTTGGTGTAATGCCTTCATTGTATGATCCTGCTGTACCAGAATTTGAAGTTTTACCAGAAGGCCCTTTTGATGGTATATATTCTACAGATGTTATGGAACATATACCGAAAGAACAATTACCTGAGACATTTAATTATATTTTTTCAAGAGCAGAGAAGTTTGTGTTTCTTGCGATATGCACCAAACCAGCTATTGCTGTACTTCCAAGTGGAGAAAATGCCCATTGTACAGTAGAACCTATAGGGTTTTGGACTACAATGATTGAAAAATATGCACCAAAACGTGTATATACCCATGTAAAAACCTATGGTAATTGCAATAATTACCAGATATTGAATGAAGACCTATATCTAGAATGGTATCTAGATCAACTCTAACGTCAATTTTTTGACGGCTTGTATAAATAAATATCCATAAATAATCTATAGAACCATTATAGAATGGAGAAACCAATGGAGGCATTTAAATTAATTGCTGACTTGGGGTTTTCTATTGCTGCTGTAATTGGTGGTGGATTCTTTATTATCTTACTTTTGAAATATATTCTTGATTCTGTTGTGAGTAGAGCTCAAGGCCTCAATGGCATGATATCTGCATTAGATAATCGTGTCAAAACGATTAATAATGAAATCGTCCGACTTGATGCGTTGATTTGTCATGCTCTTGGTGTAAAACCAGACACTAGGAGATTATCTGCAGCAGACGGCAAAGAAGATTCTAGGAAAGATTAATGAATGAAATAGCAGATGCGGTTAATCAATATGGTGTACCAACAGTAGTTGCTGTTGGCATGGCATATTTTATATATTATATATGGAAGTTTGTTACAAAAAACATTTTACCAGCGTTGGGACAAGCATCTAGCACATTAGTACAATTAATAGATAGAGTGAGAATGTTGGATAATGATATGATTAGATTGGATCAAAAAATTAATACAATAATAGAAATACAAGATCAGCAAAATGATCCATTTGAAAATGCACAGCAAAAACGGAGGGATGCATTACAAGATGAAAAAATAGATAAAAATGCTAAAAAGATAGAAAAATTAAAGGGAGAAAAAAATGATTAAATTACTTAAATGGTGCGTAGTAGGAATTATTATAATTTTTGCAATGTTATGGTATTTGGCAAATAATCCTGTTGGCGCTGGACAACTAACACACCAATTTAAATCTCCCTCATTTAGTGGCCAAGGGTACAGTTCTCATGTTCTTACAATTGAGAACCAAGAATTTTCTCGTAAGAAAGCAATTAAAGAAAAAAAGGAGGCCGCAGCTCGTCAAGCGGCAAGAGATGAAGCAAATACTAATTTATCGAAATTTATGAAGAATGTTGAGAGTAGGATTTACGCACAACTTAGTAAACAACTAGTAGACAGCATGTTTGGGGAAGACGCTTCAACTTCTGGTACTGTTACATTTGAAGGAACGACTATTAGTTATGTTAAAAGCAGCGATGAAGTTGAACTAACAATAGTGGAGGCAAATGGTAGTACAACGGTTATCAAGGTTCCTATTGGGGATTTTACTTTTTAGTGTAGTCGGTTGTACAGCGGTTCAAGAACATGAGGAACCTATCGTTACAACTGCCCCTTTAGTAGATCAATTAAAAACATTGACACCGCCAGAACGGAAGGTGACAATAGCGGTATATAAATTTGGAGATTTAACGGGACAAAGAAAACCCAGCGATTCTCTTGCTCTATTAAGTACAGCTGTTACCCAAGGCGCACATGTATGGCTTATTCAAGCATTGAAAAGGGCAGGGAACGGTGAGTGGTTTCAAGTTATAGAAAGAATAGGATTAGATAATTTATTAAAAGAAAGACAAATCATACGCAACACACGAAAATCATATGACGGAGAAAAAGCAAAGAAAATAAAACCGCTTCTGTTTGCAGGAGTTTTAATAGAAGGCGGTATTGTTGGTTATGATACAGACATGGTTACGGGTGGTGTTGGTGCAAGATACCTTGGAATAGGAATTCATGATGAATATCGTAGAGATATGATTACTGTAGGGATACGATTAATATCTGTACAAACAGGTGAAGTTCTGATGGCAGTGAGTACTCAAAAAACTATATTAAGTACACGGGTAGGAATTAATGTATTTAAATTTTTAGATATGGGAACAAAATTACTTGAAACTGAAGCAGGATTTTCACAGAATGAATCAGTAACTTATGCAGTAAGAAAAGCCATAGAGGCTTCTGTAGTAGAATTAGTAGAAAAGGGTGAAAAGAAAAAATTATGGAAATTTAAACCAAAGGAGAAAAAGAAATGAAAATAGGCATACTTACAATACTCGCTTACTTCGTTATGTGTAGTGTGGGTTATGCAAGCGATGTTTATATAACGCAGTCAGGCGCAAGTTTTACTGCGAATATCAATCAAGATGGTCAGACAAACAGATATGGTGTATCGGGAACAGTTGTAACCCATACAGGAGATAATCAAACTTTGGATATTGATCAGATTGGTAACAGTAATACTATTGCTGGTTCAGTTATTGGTGCGTCACAAACAATAA
>VTLG01007553.1_pt1 | contig 48506 bp, 71 predicted proteins | sample 4694571 | NCBI WGS metagenome assembly VTLG01 (sample SAMN12604809, study PRJNA352737) | marine metagenome | biome: ENVO:00000447; feature: ENVO:00000209|ENVO:00000569|ENVO:01000036; material: ENVO:00002151; isolation source: viral sequences binned using virsorter ... | reverse complement strand
TAAGGACAAACTTCTTTGATTGATTCAAAATAATTTACTAAGCGTTTTGACATCTCAATATTATAAAAAAATTTTGCAAAAAATTTTAGTATAGGACGTTTTGTTCAAAACATAATTTTTACGGTAGATGAGCGTGAAAATCTTAGTATAGCCTACCTATATACCGTTAGCCGTATAAGGGGGGTGGGGGGTGTCTGTGTCGCAGCTCTGCTGCGACCTCGCTGGAAGGACTGTAAATCCTCGTCAGCGGTCTGAGTGTCTTCTTCCAAAAGTAAATGCAAAGTAAACCTGCGTCCTCTCTGCGTGCCGTAGGCACGCTCCATGGTATGTGGTCCAGCTCTGCTGGACGCTGTGTGTCGCGCAGCGACGCCTGGATGACGAGCTCTGCTCGCGTCTCAGCGATAGTAAGTACTTACTTACGCCAGAGAGGACTAACAGCGAGGGTTTACAGGTTAGTAAGTACTTACTTACGCCAGGAAGGACTAACCACGAGGGTTTAAAAAAAGTACACTTTTTTTAAGAAAAAGCTTTACTTTTAGTATACTTTGACTTAATATAATAGGGTATTAATTAATAAACCTAAAGGAGGTAAATATGAAAACTAATACTAAAACTAAAACTACTACTAGCGTTAAACCCGCTACTAACCCAGCCGTAATTACGGTTGATACTAGTAAAGCTAGGGTTGAGGGGGTAAACCTTAACCAAACTAGATTAGCTAAAAGCGTTAAGGCTAAAACCTTAAATGATTTAGTTGAAATATATAGCGGTTTATTTGGTAGTAATAATTACCGTAGCCATTTAAACTACGATATTAAAAAGGGGGCTATAGTACTAGAAAGCTAGTACTACCCTAACGGGGGGCTAACGCCCCCTATTTTTTTACCACCCACCCAGAACAAGATTACGAAAGACCACGGTCCATGAACAAGATGTCTTTGTCTTTGTGTCTTTGTCTTTGTGTCTTTGATCATGATCACGATGAGCAACGGACCATGGTTCTTGGTTTTTATGCTATTGGCTGTTGTCTTTGGATCATGATCATGATGTCTCTGTCCTTGTCTCATGGTCAATGGTTAGTGGTTCATATATTTTGGTTCGTTGTCCGTGTCCCGAGGTTTTCTCACTTGTCTCTATATATAGAGTAGATATTCAGTTAATTCAATTACCAAACCTGTCACATGTTTTACTTTAGTTGGTACCAATAATTACCCAACTAAGTACTATTGTCTTCAAACAAGTAATAGGTCGGTAATAGGGTAGCCAATAACCACCGTTAAAGGAGTAAGAACGAGCTTTTAAGCTCAGTGGCTATTGGCTTATTGGCTAAATAGAAAACTTTTACAGTTTTAGAAAAACTTTTTTCCACAGCCAATATATAGGGAACAGCTTTACTTAGGTTTTTCTCCTGGGTCAGCATTAAAATATATATGGTCTTCATCGGCAGGGTCAACTTGGTCAGGATATTGACTCATCATATTAAGATGATACTCAAGACCACAGTCAGGATTATTAATACTATAATAAGGAATACCTAAACGATGAGATAGAAAGTCAGTAGCCTCACCCACGTTACTAACATCTTCAAACTCAGTAGATGGCTCAAACCCAGCTACGTCTTGAAAGTAAATATGGTCAAGTAAAAAGAACATAGTTTTATTAGCAGTATTATCCCACTTTACCCTATATTCCTGTTCCTCGGTTTTAAGAAAGTTTATTACTTTTGAAGGTAAGTGATTACGCATCTCTGGGGTTATAACTAATACCATACTAGCACCAGTTTCCTCGCCCCATTGAGCATACACTAAAGGTATATTACCGCTAAAGTGTTCAGGTAAAAACATTTTACCGTTAAACACATTAAGTAAACCTGCCTCAACAGTTAAATCTTCAGGACTAACCGTAAAGTAATCAAGGTTAAAGAACTCGTTGTGTTCCTCCCGTATAGCCTTTATGACTGGCTGGGCATATTCTACATAATTTTTAAGATCATTCATAATTTATACTCCTTTTAATTAATATAAATATATTATAAGGGTGATCAATATACATGGGGGCGACGGTCAAAAAGTCACGGTGTGTTGTTTAACGTGAAAGGAGGGTACTGTAAGGGACGCTAAACAACTTGGTAAAATCCGCCACCGTGAGAAGATTGAGAAATACCCAAACAGACCCTAATCTTTTTTCTCTTGTTCTCTTTCCGCTATGAGCATAAACCTTTCGTCTTGTTTGTCTTTTAATACGCTTTTTATATAAATAATAAGTCTATCAAGCTCTTCTATTTTTTCGTCTATAGTCATATTAATACCATACCGTCATGACCGCTTTACGCTCTGCTGCTACACGGAGCAAGGTCATTAAATCATCTATCTCTTTGTAGGTAAACTCTTCACCGTCGTATGGAGTATACTTACCGCTAGTGGTATAAATAATATCATCATCACCTATTACTATACCTTCCTCATCAGCTATATCTACTTTAGCTTGTATTAACTCAGCTAGTAAATCAGCTTGTTCTTTTAAGGTATCGCTGGTGACGAAGTTATCCTCGTCTTGGTCAATGTACCATGTATGCTTACCCTCACTTAACTCTTGTATAATAGGGTCATACACTTTACCCCTAAATGAGCCGTCACCACCGTAGCCACTAAATAGACCACCGCATAAACGTACATCTTTTAAACGCTCATCGTCTTGATGCGTAAACGGTTTATCACGGTCATTACCGTGTACAATATAACAATCTAAACCCATTATCTTTCCTCCCTAATAGCTTTTAATCTAGCTGGTATAACTTTAGTAGCGTTACAAATATCACAACACCTACCGTCAATATCTACTGGGTAAGCGTTATGCCCTAAGTTCCAGTAAGCTTTACCAGTATCAGGGTCACGGTGTATATCTATATCCCTAGGACAAAGGTCACACTGTAATACTTCTTCGTAGTTGTGTTCAGCTTTAAATAAATTTTTAGAATCACTCATAGGTTTCCTCCTTATTAATTAACCTAGTATTATAATAGGTAAGGTCGTAAGGCATGTAAACCTTAGTCCTTAACATAATAACCATCTTTAAGAGTACCTGTACGGTCTTTTATTTCGTTATGGGCTACTTCTAAACAGTGGGTAGCACTTAAACCATGCTGATGTGCCATTAATATTAACACCACCATACAATCACCTATAGCGTCAGCTATCTCCCAAAGGTCTTGCTTACTCACGCCGTTAGCTAGTTCACCTACTTCTTCGGTAAGTTTAATCATTTGACTACTTTTAGCCTGTATGTCACTGGGGTCAACGGGCAGTAGTCCTCGGCTGTAACCCCAATCAACTATGTTAGTGATCGGGATCCAGTTATCTTCACGTATGTCTTTCATGACCAGCTACTTATTTCAAACTTAGGCTCAACGCCTTCAAAGTCTACTGACAAAAACCTAGTAGTTTTTCTAAGTTCTTTAACGTAGTCGTTATCAACGCTACAGCTTTCACCGTCTTCATCATAACCCAGTATCAATAGCTTACCCGCCAAAGGTTGAGGGTACTCAGCTAATTTACTGTATCTAGTATCGTTACGTAATAGACCCTCATCATCAACTATAGCCATATGTTTATCATTTAAAGTAATAATATCAATAGTACTACAGTCCATAACCGCTTTACTACTACCCAGTATAGAGCCGTAGTCATCTACCGCTAAGTCTACCACGCTAGTGCTTTGGTCAAAAGGGTCAATCATTAAGGCTTTATAAGTTTTATCACTCATCATTAGCCCCCGTTTTAGTTTTCATCCATGCCGTAGTAATATCTATAGCTTCACGTCTACCTAAGTTAGGGAATAACTCCCTAAGTATAGACGGAGCACCGTACATATTCATACCACTTTGCATAGTGTCGAGTAAATCAAAATAAGGTTTGTACTCGTTATTATTAATGTTATTAGCTTTATCCATAATTTCCTCCTATGTAAAATTAACTAACTATTAAATAATATAAACGGTCAGGTTTGATGTAAACCTAACCTCTAAATAAATATTTAAGCTGTTTAATTTTATCTTCAGATACATGCCTTAAATGTTCAGGTATATCATATTTATCATACATGTGTTCAACTGTACGTTTACCACAGTCCTCACACTCTAACACACTTACTAATAAACCTTCTTTGGTTATTTGATGGCTATTACGTATGTCACAATCTTTTTTAGTTTTAGTACATATGTTACTCATTTTTATTAATCTCCACAGCAGATCTTACATCAATCCTACTGATATTTTTAGCAAAGTAATTAGGGTCATCGCTAAAGAAATCTTTTTCAACTGATTCTATAGCTTCATAACCATCCTTAGCTTTTATCACTATATATTCTTTTTTAGTGACTAAAGCTAACACTTCAAATGTCTTACTCATTTATCATTTCCTCGTAAGTTTCAGCTTGTAAGTCACCTAAATAGCTCTTACCTTCAACTATTTCTTTGATCATATTTGCTAACCAAAAAATATCGCAGTATGGGTTATTTCTATTAGATTTACATAATCTTAATATTTCTGCAATCATTTCTTCTTTGTTCATAACTACCTCCCGATAGTTTTAGTATCATTGAGCGTAATGTATTGGTACGCCCCTTTATTATAAGCGGGGGCGACCGACTTTTTACGTAGCTCAGCTAACTTCTGTGCTGCTACCTCACCACAACTTAAACAAGTGTTATACCCTAGTTTAAGTCTAGGCTCAGGTATTTTAACTCTACACATACTACACAGCATCGCTATCTTCCTCGTTACGACTAACGTTAGGTCTTATAGGTATGCCGTAAGAATCCTTACTTAGCTCACCTAAATAACAAAACTGCTCTAACGCTAGTTTGACTATAGTAAAACTGCCGTAAAGCGAACTACACTCTAATGCGTCATCATTAGTTTCTATATAGTGCTGTACAGCTTTTTCTATACTATCAAGTGCTTTTTTAATATCGTTATCCATACTTATTTCTCCTATATTATTAAAGTATAGGTAAAGTATATATAAGATTAAGGGTGATGGCTAGTGATTATCAAAATCTTTTACTGAGATATTAAAACAGTGGATAAACCTATCAAATAAGCTATTAGTGTCTTCTATGTCTGGGCGTAAATAAGCGTCGGTTGAGTGTGTTTCTTGTAGAGTGTAAGTTCTTACTTTACCTTTACGATTACGCAAGTTAGCTTTTTGAACTGCTTCTTCATAAGTATCTGCTTCTATTCTATGCATCTCTACCGTGATAGTAGTATAAGGTACATACCATGTCTTTGTATGTCTTTTAGTAATAGGCTCTTTGAGTTTTTTACCGTTGCTAAATAATAATGATAAAGCCATGTAGATATATTACCTTGTCTTATAAATAAATGAAAGGCGGGTCAAACTACTTACTATGTCGTCTTGTAGTTTCTCATAAGAGTCTTCCTTTGGAGTCTTCAGTAGTTTAACCCTAAAGCGGTGGTCACGGGAGTAAGGTCGCTAGTTTGCATACTCTTTGACATGTCTACCCAACAGTGACCACCTAAATTATAAACCATCTAGTCTCGCCACGCATCGTATTTTAACTAGTATCTTAGCCTACCCTTATTTGAGGAGCTTATCCCCCTGCTTTGTAGGTAGCTTATAACCTAGTTATATTAAAACTATACTGGTAAAGGATGTAAAGTATTATTTTAAGAGGGCTCGACGTCGCCTTCTATTATTTTACCCGCTGGTAATATTCCGCCTGTCTCGTAATATAATTCTTTTAAGCGTTCTAATATTTGTTCTTTGTTCATAGTTTCTACTTTATTAACTACTAACTCGCTACGGTTGATGTATAATCCTGCTGCTTTACCCCTAGCAACTTCCGCAGTTACCGCAGCAGACCAAGCACCATTACGCATAGCCCCCTCACGTATGTCTTTTAAATCAGTAAGGTGAGTACTAAGGTCAAGCTCTACTTTCTTGGCTGCTTTTTTCTGTAAAGCTTGTATGCGTTCACTTACTAATGGGTTAGCTTTACTGTCTAGCATGCTCCCCGCTCTAGCTGCATTTTTTTCGCTATATCCCGCCCCAACTGCAGCTTCTTTTTTACTCATACCTTTAGCCACGTTTTGAGCGTACTTCTCTTGTCTAGGTGTTAACTTTTTTTTCTTAGCCATTGTTCAAACTTAAATAGTTCTGGTTTTTTAACTCTTTCATGGTAGTACTTATTATTATACCGCTTATATTTTTCTGGGTTAGCTTTATATCTAGCTCTAGCTGACGCATTAATTTTCTTTCTATTTTTACGTGCCCACTCACTATTAACGTTGCTTCTGTGTATCCTTTGGTCTTCAGTCTCGTTTAGTTTTCTTTTATCACTAATTACTTTTTCATATTTAATATCGTGGTGCTCATTGTAAGATTCTTTAAATACTTTTAAACCTTCAATCACTACTCTAGCTTCATACTCATTTCTATCTTCTATATATTTTTCATGATTAGCTTCCGCTATGGCATAAATATCTGGGTCAACGTGGTAGTCATCTACTGCGAACCTACCGTCACCCACTACCCAAGTTTCATCATGTTTAATAGAACTCTTACTAACAACTCTCCTAGGTGAATATTTTTTACTTATGTTTTTATGTACGCCTTTATGAAGTTTATTAATGCGTTTATAGTTGTGTAAATCACAACATTTTTTAGAACAAAATTTTTCCTGATTACCAGTAACAGGTTCAGTACAAGTATCTAAGGCACACAGTAAAGGTTCTAATTGATTGTCTTTACCTATTACAACTCTGGTGTCTCGGTACGCCATACCCTAATCCTACGTTCATCATTCTCATAAACTATACTACTAGTAAGGTTTATTGAGTTGCGAGTGGCGTATCTACTGGCTGCGATACGTACTCGTTGTACCGCTAAGTCATCAGGAGCAGGGTAACTCATGCTGTATCCTGGCTCTGTTAATTTATAAAAATCGTACTTGTTATTAGTACCACCTTCCCTAGTGGGTAGTGGTAGATCCGTTTCTAAAGTCATTTATAAATTCCTCATAACTGTTAGCGTTACTGTCATAGATAGCTTGTATTTCATCAAAACAGGGGTGATCCTCATTAGCGGGGTAGCCCATGTTATTAATTTCTGCTATCCTTTTTTCTTTCCAATTTATATTATCCATATACTTTACTATACCTAAGGTTTACTAAGATGTAAAATTTATTTAATGAAGTGTCTCAGGCACTACCCTAACTCTCACAAAGTGATAGTTACTATTTTGAGTATGATTCTTCATAGCTTTTAACATAGTTTCCATTAGCTCAGGTGTATTATCATGTAGCCAAGCATACACGCTAATTTCATTTAGCATAAGGTTTACATACTTAGGATGATTTTTATTTACTTGTACTTCAAGTTTCATAGGTGACCAGATACCTGTAGTATCAGGATCAAAGAAGGTGACTACGTGTATGGTCTCGTAATTATTTATACTGCTTTTTGCCATCTACCATTTTATATGCTTTGATATACCCTAACTTTATATCATATTTGATATCATTGATACTTAAATCACTAGCCTCTAATATCATATCTATAGTAGGCGTGATATTTTTTGGCCACACGTAAGACTTTAAACGTTCTTGATTTTTTAAACTCATAGGTTGTAAGTCAGTGAGTTCTATTAACCAATCAGTATCCCAAGGGTCACGACCACGAGCAGTTTTACAATGATTATTAGGTTTAGGAATATCTACTTTTTTAGTTTGGTAAATGTTTTTCATATCAGTTTCCTCCATAAAAACTGCTTTTTTATAACCTATATTATATAGTTTTATTTGTGCTTCCTTAGGACTATCAAAAGTTTTTACTTTATTTTTAGCATGCACGTTATACATCCTAACACACTGATCTACGGTACTATTAGGTGCCATAACTTTAGGGTCACCGACCCAAACGCCACCGCCTTTTACTTTATGCATATCACGCATACCGAACTTAATAACCCGTTTATAACTGTCATCAGTAAAGTAAATAAACGTTATGTCTTCTTTATCTATCTTCTGTTGTTCCATTGATCCCATATAATTAATCCTATACCGAATAAAAATAAACCAACTGAAAAAACTAATATGCTATATAAAAATACCTCAAGCAACATTAAAGAACTCCTTATAATCTTTAGTAGCTGTACCCCAGCTGTCACCTATCTCAGCGTCAACTAAATTAGGCACTTTAATACTAACACAATCACTCATTATTTCTATTATCTTTTTACAGTCATTAATATCTTTTACTGAAATATCTAACTCATCATGTACTTGAGTGTGTGGTAAAAAACCTTCTTTATATAAATCTACCATAGCTTTTTTAGTCATATCTGCTGCAGAGCCTTGTATCAAACGGTTCATAGCTTTATAAGTAAAAGCTCGTTTAACTTTTTCACCGTAACGTTCTACAGCTTCTTCATAAGGGTAAGGCGTTTTACGTTCAAAGCTAGGCTCATATAAATTAAACCTACATTTACGTCCCAGTAAAGTAACTATATAACCTCTATTAGAACCTAACCTAGCACATTGATCACGCAGACCTTTTATAAAGGGTACACGGTTATGATACGTATCAAATAATTCTTCAGCTTCATCAGGACTTAGGTCTAGCTGACGTATAAGCTTATCTTTACCCATACCGTAACTTAGTCCTAAATTTATAACTTTAGCCTCCTTACGGCTTATATTAGCCATATCTGCTACTATCTGGTGAAAGTCAGCGTTTTTATTTCTATAAGCGTCAACTGCATCGTCAGCACCTTCCTGTTGAGTTACCGCAGCATAGTGTACAGTAAGTCTAGGTTCTTGTTGAGAATAATCAAAACAGCCCCAGTAATGATCAGTTTCAGGTACAAACACACTCCTAATCAACGGTCCAATGACATCGTGCCTAGCTGGTACTTGTTGTAGATTAGGGTTACTACTACTAAATCTGCCGGTAACTGTACCGCCAGTGTCACTACGTAAGGGGTGTAGTTCACCATGTATCCTACCGTTTACGCTATGCTCTAAAATCATTTTATCTATAAAAGTAGTCCTAGCTTTATTTAACTTACGTGCCCTACCTATATCTTTAGCTAATTTATTATCATGACTTTCTAACCAGTCTGACGTAAAACTAGGGGCGTTAATTTTAGGGCTACGGGGATAAGCCAAACCTGCCCTATCAAATACTGTCGCCACAGAAGCTGCAGCCCAGAGGTCAGGGTAAACTCCATGTTCTTTTTTAATACCGTTAAGTATGTCCTCTTCTTCTTTTTTAAGTTGTTTACCTACTCTTTCAGCTACGTCTAAATCTACTGGTACTCCTTTATATCTCATGTTTAATAATATAGGTATTAGCCCAGTTTCAAGCTCGTATATTTTTTCTACGTTTTCAGACTTTAATAAATCCTTAAACAACTGCCAAAGTTTTAAAGTAAGTCCCGCGTCTTGCTCAGCGTAAAGACCTACGTATTTAGCAGGTAATTTCCACATATCTTTTTTAGGGTCAAGGCTATATGCGTTTGCTGCTTCTTTTAATAACTTTTCATCTTTAACTTCATTTAAGTAACGTTCACCTAATTTATTTAAAGAGTAACCATACTGATTCTCATTTATTAAAGGTGCTGCAAACATAGTATCATGTATAGTACCGTTTACTTCTATACCTAAACGTTTTATCCAACCTAAATCATAAAGTGCGTTGTGGAATATTTTATCGTTATTATACGACATCTGTTTAGTAAACCAAGTCAGTACCATATTTTTATCAAGATTACCACCCCCCTTATGTTCTATAGGAAAGTACATATTAAAATCTTTAGTAGCTATAGCTATACCCGTTACGTGACCAGTATTACTAAATGCCCAAGATGGACCATGAGACAGGAGCAAAGGGTCGTGCGTCTCAAGGTCAATAGCTACCTCACTATAATTACTAAGTTCCGGAAAGCTACTAGGAGGAGACCAGTCCACCTCGGGCGTAAACAAACTAGGTTGCATTAATTAATATCCTTTATTCTATTACGTAGTTCACTACTACTAAACGTGTGTTGTCTATAGTTGTAGTAAACTTTTTTACTAGGTAAGTCAAACTCGTTTTTACCTGTAAAGTGTTTATTCATATACTCTTCACCTATAATTCTAACGTCCCAAGGCACAGTCCTCAATATATTACGCAGGTCTTCCTCAGTTTGATAAACTATAGTTTCATCAACAAACCTACAGCCGTTGACTTGTATTTGACGTTCTAATAAACTTTGTATAGGTTTATTTTTAGTAGGGTTCTCTATACTGGGGTCAGCATGTATACAAGCTATTAAATAATCACACTGACCTTTAGCTTCTGATAGCATACTAACATGCCCAGCGTGGAATAAATCAAAAGCACTAAACGTTATACCTTTAATCATTGTTTACCTCGTTAGTAACGTAACCTTCTACTAATAATAAATATCTACGTAAGTCCCGTATATCATCTAATATACCCGAACTACTAGGGTCATTATTAATAGTTTTAAATATGTCGTAACCGTCTTTACTTACCTGATTCTCTATCCTATCCCACTTACGGGCTAACATCATAAAAGCTCCTACCCCACCCCGACTACGCCAACTATCGCCGTAGCTTTCTTGAGCATGTTTTAGTTTAGCCACGTCAATATTAGCTAAGTTTTGTATTAAATTAAAATCACTGCCTTCTTGCATATTATCCTCCATATATTTATAAGCCTGACCTAAACGTTAAGTTTATACGTTCTCCCGCGTGTTCCATATCAGGTACAGCGTGAGTTGTAAACATTTGATTATGACCGTCAAAAACTATAACGTCACCATGTTCTAACATGTAAAATTTTTCATCTATAATAAAATTTTCTTTTTCAGTTTCTATCTCACTAGTATTAGTATTATCTTTAATAGGGTTCTCGTAAGTACGTTGTACAAAAACTCTAGGTGCACCTAATGATATTGAAACTATCCAATCGTCTAAGGTGGGTACGGTGTCACTGTGGTGGGGGATACCTTTACCATCAACACCATAGTACCCACAAAGACAAAAAGTTAGTTGTTTATCTACGCCTAATTTTACCCATAAAAGTTTTTCACTTTCTTGTTTTAGTTTGTACATAATATCATTCCAAGGTTCAGGTTCATATAACTTACCCGCATACTCAAAACTAGAACTACCAAAGCCTCTAGTATATCTACCTTTTACTAACTTACCTTTGAACTCACGGACTCTGGGTTGATCCCAAGTGTCAATGATGTTCATGTCATAGTCCTCAAAATGTTTTTTATAAAATTCAATCATACCTATCCGGACATATTCTTTCTTTACCGAAATAACACCACTTACACCTAAAGCTACTAGGGTTAGCAGGAAAGTCTTCAGCGGTAGTCATAATGATAGCTCTTTCATTTATTTTTTCTTTACGTGCTTTTATACTGTCTCGGTTATAAATATACCTTTCTATTTTATTATGGTCAAGATACCACATCTCAGTAGTTATAGTTTCTACTTCTGGATACCTAGCTAACACCACCGCCCCGTATAACTCACACTGTTCTCTATGGCTTTCTTGATTACCTTCATACTTACCTGTTTTAAAATCAATAACTCTAGCCTGAGTAGGTACACTAGCGTCATGCACAAAGGCATCTACTTTAGCCCTACCCCACGTTTCACTGTCAAACCAGCCTGTTGATTGCCAGTTTTTGTCAAAAGCCCAGTCACCCTCACAGATAACCGAACCTTCTAAATACATTTTACGTAATAAGTCAAAACCCTCTTGAAAATCTTTTAGTTGTGCCGTGGGTAGTTCTTCTATATGACCTCTTATGTAGTCCTCACAGTTTTTATGAACTTCTTTACCACGTTCCATATATTTATTTCCTGGCTCTCGTATCTTTTTTACACAGCTATAGTAAGCTTTTTTAGGGCATCCCTCATACGTAGTCAGTCTACTGTACGACCACTGAGGTATCTGTCCGCTCATTTTATTCTTCTATTAATCCAATCAAACCCAGCTAGAGCCCAATCACCTGATGCACAACACTGTACTTCTGATAAAGCAAAGTCATACTCTTTTTGTTTATATAAAAACCATGCATCCTGCATAGGACAAGCTACTTTACTAAAGAAAGAATCTTTAAACTTTTTATCACCAAAAGGTTTACGGTTTAAAAATTTTATTAAATCTTTATCCCATATTTCTTTTTCTACTTTCATTAACGGGTAAGGAGCTAGAGCTTTATTAACGTAAGGGTTAATATAATTACGCATGCTATAAAAATCAAACACATCATCTTCAGCTAATTTTTTCCACATATCTGTAAAGATGTTAGTGTAAACATGGAAGCTATCACTAACCTGATTATATACACCAACTTTAACACCTATCGACCTAGCTACATATTCTTGTAGTATAGACATATGTACCACGTTAGCCCCGAAAGTGCCCCATATAACGTCGTTAGACCTATTACTAACGGTCATATTAAGTTTACCGTCCCTAACCTTAAAATATATAGCCGTATTACAAGGGACGTCTACGCCGTCTCTATTTAAGTCTACTTTAGGATCCCACATCTGTAACACACATCTTCTATCGTTAGGGTCATCTTTTAAACGTTTTATAATTATATCTAGTTGGTCAAAGGTAAAATGTTTTACCCATCTATAACCGTAAGCCCCATGTAGAGTTACACCGTCATCACTATACTCAGACATACGTTTATTATAATTAACCACGTAATCTAAATCATTACGACCCGCTAACATCCACACGCTCTCCATAAAATGAAAGAAAGGATTAGCATCTCTTATCTCTTCAAATAAAACTCTTTCAGTAGGGTTTTTATACACAGTAGTAACTGGCGTAGGAAACTCCATAACTTCTCCCGCTCTACTTTCTAACACTATGTGTTCTGTTTCTATTTTATCTAAGGCTTTTATAAAGCCATCATTTACGTTTCTACAATTTATAACTTGCATTTAAAATAATCCTCCTTGTTTTAAATCAGCACCACTATTAAAAGCTCTTTTCCACTGTACGTTAACATCTTTACGAGGCTGACCACCCCAAGCTGTTTTAGTTTCTTTTTCTACTACCTTTACAAAGTCAGGGTGTAATGACTGTAAAGTTAGAGCTCCTTGATTATGTACGTCTATAGTACGCCACTCGCTACAACCACCTGCAGCATTAGAACTTTTTTGTCCTTGTGCATAGTAATAACTTATTTTACTAGGCTTACCTTGACGTAATAATTGTAAGTTAATATCAAAGTCTTCCATAACTTGTACTCTGCCTAACTCTATACCGTCAAACATATCTAAGTTATAACCTAATACTCTCATGTACCTTGTGTTTTCTACGGCTAGTTTTTCTACTCGGTTATTACCTTCCCTAGCACTTACCCCTACGTGAGCGTAGTCATCTAACCATACGTCTAGTAAACCGAACAAAGCAGGATATTCATTAGGCTCTAAATAACGTAAATGCCAATCATTATCAGATTTACGTATATAAAACCGTAGGTCATCATCTAACATAACTATCTTTTTATCATCAGTGTGTTTATGAATATACTGACGTTTTTTAGCTATACCTTTTATATCTTCTGGTATAACCATAAACTGACAATCATATTTATCTTTGTATAAATGTTCTTCATCAGAGTCTATAACTAACACAACTTCTTTTCTTAAACTCTCAGGGAAAAACGATAAGGTAACTTGATCATCTGCTCTACCCCGAGTAGGTATATAAATTTTCATAACAGCTCCTCCTGTATTTTAGGTTTATATTTAGCACGTGGTTTACCTTGACCTAACCGTACTCTTTCATACTTATCAAACTCACATAAACAATGTTCTATATCCCTCATCTCTAACGGTAAGGGTGCCATGTTACATAAGTATAACAACTCTTTCATTTCATTTATAAAATGTCTTCTAGGCTGAGTATGGTTTAACGGTCTACCGTGTATTCTATTTAACCCACGTTTAGCTCCTGGACCAGGATTAGCCCAAGTCATAATATCTTCTGCGTTTTCTAGGTGTTTAGTGTGTCGTAAATCAGTTACTACTTCGTAAGCCATAAAACCGCTAAATCCAGGGTAAGGTAAATAACGTTTCCAAGTTTCTTCTAGTGAGCTACTTATAATTCTAGGAGGCATCTCATATAACGGCGTAAGTATTTTATCTATAGTTTGCTCAACTTTAGTACCGCCTAACGTACCAGTTAACATGTACGCCCCAGTATAAACTTTTTCTTTTCTATTCATTCTACCTTGCATTATAGCCTTTATACGTTCAGGGTTCCAGTGTTCAGGGAAGCCTATCTCTTCTAATGTATCTGGCCAGTTTATTTGCCTAGCCATAGCCATAGCAAAAGGTAAGTTAGGGTGGTCAGCGTAAGGCTCACGCCAGTTCTCACGTATCCATATAGTTACCCTATCTAGTTCACGGTACACGTTACAAAAACTATATTCATTTAGTATAGGGTCTTCAGTCCACGGGTACGGTTGACCTTCAGCTCTACGTTCATAAATACTGTGACGTTCTATCATGTAATTATTAAAATCAGTTTTAGGGTAATTACTCATATAATCCACCACTTTGGTTGTCTGTCTGGTATTTTATTCCACTGTGCGTAAGTTTTTTCATTAACTACGTAATCTCGGTAAGCTTGTACTGGGTCATCGTTTTTATATTGATCGGGCATAGCTTGTGGTAACTTAGTCATACCGCCAGACTTTATACCTAAAGGCAGACTAGCTAAAGCGTTAGAGAGTTTAGTAAACGTTAAATGTTCACGGTCATATCTAGCTTGATACTCTAAACATAAACATACAAAGTGATAATATAACCACCTATAGTTTTGACTAGTTTCCCTAGCCCATATAGTGCAGGGGTGGTTTTTATAAGCTGTTTTATATATACCCCGCTCTTCACAGTAATCTTCACCGCTTAATAACCTATGAGCCGTACTAAGCATTTGAGCTGACTCTAACGGCATCTTTACTACTAGTTTATCAGGTAAACACATAGCAGCATGTGCGGGATCTTTATGTACGTAAAATATATTCATAGGCTATAGTCTCTAATAAAAATTTTAGTAATAATCAAAGTAAATGTAAAGTTAAATCCACAGATTAAACTCCCTCCTAGTTTTACTTGATATTATATGTAGATGCTTTTTAGTTCTAGTCACACCTACGTAAAAAGCACGGCACTCATCATCTGGATTTTTATATAATTCTTCGTAAGTGCGGTTAGCTAAATCAGTTAATAATATTACGTTATCACACTCACCACCTTTTATAGCATGTATAGTGCTTAGGCGTATGCGTATATCCATAGTCTTTTCACCTTTACGTAATGATGAAACTATATATTCTTTTTGTGTATCACCTAGTAAATCAAAACACTCATGCCATATTTTATCTACTAGTAAACCATACTCTTTTTTTAACTTATTAATATCCACCTCTTTTTTAGGGTCGGCTTGTTTCATAGTTTTATAACCTTTTTTAACACCTACCCCAGCACGCATATAGTTATAAATTTTTCTAACATCTTCAGCTTTTACTTTACCACCACTACGTAATTTTTCCCAATCTTTTATAGCTTGTATTAGCACTTCACTTATTGAAGGTTTATTATTTTTATAATAAAAGTAACCCATAGTTTTTAGATATTCTTCTACTTGACTAAGTAAATAATTATTACGTGCTAAGACTAACCACTCACCTTTTGACATATCTATGTGTTCAAAGCTTTTATGATAGCTGACGTCACCTTCTTCACTACGAGGTAGCCAAGTTTTAGGCTTTCTGTTTTTTATTCTATTTACTATTTTAAAAGCTACATCATGCACTTTTTTAGGCACACGGTAAGATTGTTCTAGGTAAATATTGTTACCTTTTAAATTTATAAATTCATCAGTATCTGCACCTGCCCAAGTATAAATAGCTTGGTCGTCATCACCAGCAAAATAAACATACTTTGCTTTTTCTGCTAGTCTATAAATACAACGCCACTGTAGTTGTGATAAATCTTGTGCTTCATCTACTATAATAGCTTTTAGTTCAGGTATATTTTTATGCTGTAAAAAACCAGATAACATATCAGTATAATCTTTTAAAAAATGTTTATCTTTGTAATCAACATAACTCTTACAGAACCAGTCAAAGTGTAACCAACTTATATCATATCCAGACCTAGACCACGAGTCCTTATACTCAACACACATATTACGTGCCATGTTTTCTAGGAATAACATCTGGTCACCTTTACTACTTAATGCCATGTAGTTCTCACCGTCCCAAGCACTACTAATACGCTCACCCACTACTTCACTAAACATACGTAAAGCTTTACGGTCTAGTATGTCAGCGGTGGTCAAACCTTGCCAAAAATAACACAGTGAGTGTATAGTTCTAAAATAGGGTAGCTCATCTTTATCATAGTCAAACTTTTTCATAGCCCTACTTAGAGCTTCGTTTGCAGCTTTTTTAGTAAAAGCTAAATAACCTAACTCGTAAGGACGTACGCCGTCTGTAAATAACTTGTCCACGGTATTTAATAAGTAAGTAGTTTTACCTGTGCCTGGAGGTCCAAGGACGATATTATGTTTCATAATAAATCCTTTTCAAAGTCATGACCGTCTAATGTTTCATCTTTATACTCAAAAGCTTTTATAAACCAAACGTTAGTACCTCTACCTTTTATATTCCAGAACTTAGTCTGTGCTTTCATATCTCTTAGTTTACTGGCTATTTTATTAGTTTCTAGTTCAGTGAATCTGTGCTTTAATAAAAACTCACGTAAATCTTTTATTCTAAAATATGTAGTGCCTTCTTCAGTAAACGGTTTACCTAACAATATTTCTTCACGTGTACCCGCTTGTGCTACGTCAGTGCAAAAAGATTCTAATAACTCTAAGAACTGACCCTCAGTAGAAACATCAGAACTTACTTCTATTATTTCCATACCGCTATCCATTAAACTTTGTATCATGGCTTGCCACCCTACTTCTTTCATTTTAGGTGGCATTAAATTTAAAGTTTCCATACAAGCTCTTTGAAACTTAGTTTGATTCTGTAACTGTTCAGTAGTTAACTCTAAACGTTTATCATCTATAGATAAAAACCACAAAGGTGGGTTAGAGTTTAATTTAGCCAAACTAGAAAACATAGGAGCAGTATTACCAGCACCAACACCAAACTTACAACTACGACACTTAGTAACATCACAGTAAGAGCGGATAGGTTCATCATTACATTTATAGTTATAATCTTTTTTCTTTAACGTACTAATTAGAGTTAATACTTCTTGGGCAGGTAACGGCGGTATAACAAACTTACGGTTATATTCTTCTATCTCAGTTTCCCAGTCCTCAGGTACTGCTTTCTTTAAAAATACACCTACGTTAAATAAACCGTTATTACGTGTACCTTCAGGGAAACCTTGCTTTAATAAAGTTTTTAAACAAGGTGGTCCACCTTCAAGCTCATCTACTTCCGGTACAGATAAATCTAATAACTCATCTAAACTTAAACTACGCTCATTACTTAAATTAATAAACTGGGAGGGAGTTAGTGCTATACCGCTCTGGGGGTCTAGAGCGTACCTAGTAGAAGTGCTACCTTGGAAATAAGGCATGTTTAACCAGCTACCTATATCTCCTCTATCTACTAAGACTTCACGTTGTTTAGGAAATATCTCAACTCCGCCATAACCTAAACCAGCAGATAACTCCCTTAACTTATCTTGCATGTCACCTGCGGATATAAACTCTTTCATAAAACAAAAGACATGTGCTCCGCCACTTTTTGACCTGCATACTATTAAAGGTAAATTAAAACTTTCTATTTTTTGTACTAACTTGGGTATATCTAATGAGTACGTATCTATATCTATAGCACCCCATTTAACTTGATTGTTTTCATTGATGGGTATAATACCTAAACCACAAACACCTTCTATATGATTCTGCCAAGTTTTGAGTGAGGCTCCTATGGTTTTTATTGTTTTAGCTACGCCTTGCTTTTTTTGACCGTTATTATTTTCTTCTATATTAAACGTACCATGAGCTCTTTCTGAACCCTTAAATAAGTCGTCAAATGCTTTTGGTAGCTCCAAAGTCTCTCCTAAAAAAAGGGGGGCTGTACCCCCCTTATTTAATTAAAATGGTGCTTCTGTGCTTGATTCTTCAGCAGTACCGCCAAAGGACATACCACTAACTGATACCGCAAAGTTTTTTGCAGCCTCATAGTACATCATCTCATCTTTTGATAATGCACCACCAGATGTTATACTCCAACCAAACCATGCACCACGGTCGTTAGACTCTTGTACAGTTTTTAGAGTATACTTGTGACTAAAACTTGGCGGGGTAAATACTTTACCGTCAACGTTCATTTTAGCACTAGCCATCATAGAGTTCCAAGTTCTTGACTTTTTAAGCTGTGTACCAGCCATAGCCAACATTGCTTGATCAAAACTACCGTCTTGATTCACTACTAATAGAAAGTGTGTAGCGGAGGTTTGAATGTAATTACCGTTAGGTAAAGCATCTTGACCAAAGTTATTTTTAGTAGTTTTATCTAAAATAGAAACGTCATCATGTTGAGCTACTAACCCACCACCCGACTCTCTAGGAGTCCACTCTAAAAATAATCTTTTGTACGCCACAGGTAAAACTACCAGTGGATTATCATCAGTATATAAGTTATTAGTAACGGTATTAATAACGTCACCAGCACTAGCACCTTCAACATACTTACCATCGTTTTTATTAACTTCTGGGCTTAAAGCCTGTAGTATTTTTAAACGAGGTATAGCCATGTCCTCTGATGTTACGTTTTCTAAGCCACTACCTGCATCTTCAGCAAACATGCTAGAAGTTAAGGCAACGTCAGTGGTTTTAGCTTCAGTTATTTCTTGGTTATTATTTAAGTTTTCTTGGTTCATTTTTTAATTATCCTTGTTTTTTGACCTATATATACGTTAAAGGTTTCAAGGGGTAGGTCGTTCCCATTTTCCACCTGCTCTCTAACAAACGCTTTCAAAGTCATAGGCTCTACCCATTTTTTCTGAGTAGGGTCTAGTCCTTGTCCGGCTAACTCGTCAGCGAGTTTTAAGGCAGAGTCGTTTTCTTTCCTGCCGAAACTTACAGTAACTGTATTTTTTATTATGTCTCCGTGACCATTATTACTAAGCCAATTAAAAGCTTCTTCTTGTTTGTCTGGTGTAATCCTTGTAGAATAATATTGTGAGGTGCTTATTTTACTACCGTCGTTCATAGTAATTTCACTTAAACCTAATTCACTAAGCATACTGGGTATTTCTTCTTCACTTACTTTTTGTAATGTGTTTTTAGCTATTTTTAAAGCTTCTTGTTTTTCGTCTACTAATTTTTCTAAGGCTAAAAGTTCCTCAGCCTTTTTAGTTAAATCGCTTAATGTTGTCATACTTCTACCTCTATGTTGTAATATTTATGTTCTCGGTTATCCCACTTTAACAAGTTAGCCTTACCTCTATTAAAATGTAAAGCATAGTAAACTGATACGCCTATCGCTGCAGGATCACCTATCAAAAGTAGATAATCATCATCATTAAAATATTTTAATTTATTTAATATTTTAGAAGTTGTGGGTTTAGGGCTAAACATCATATTAGATTTATTGTCCTCTAATATAAAAACTAACTCACCGTACTCTGTAGCGGAAAGTATGTTTTGTCGCTCGTCTGGTTTTTGTACTACATAAACTGCCATTCTACTCTCTTTTCTCTTAAGGTTAGTTAAACGTGCGTATGGCTCGGAGTGTATTAATTAATTAATCTAACCTTAATAAGAGGAGGGCTAAATTTAGTGAACAAACACACGCCTAACTATTACCTATATATAAGGTTAGTTTATTTTAAAATAAAAATAAAGTTTTTTGTTAAAAAAGGTAATAGGTTTAATAGCAACTTATTATAAAGCTCGTAGTTACAGTATTTATTTAACCTATTACTTTAGCTATTACGCACCTATTAGCGTAAAACGTGCCAATAACTATTTATTTTTAATTACATATATACTAACATACGTATTAAGTATATGGCTATTAAAGAAAACTAGGTTTTAATTCATGACCTCACCTCGCTTTAATAGATAGGAATCTTATACTAGGTGGTGGTTTGTCCTCCTATTCATTATTTCATATTTTGACAACCACCACTGACTTAGAGACGAGATAAATGACAGAACAGTTTATATTTAAAACTAAACCATATGACCATCAGTTAGAGGCGTTAAAAACTTCTTATGATAAAACTGAGTACGCTTTATTTATGGAGATGGGTTGCGGTAAATCAAAAGTTGTAGTAGATACTTTTGTGCATCAATATTCTAAAGGTAACGTTTATAATGTTTTAATAGTAGCACCTAAAGGTGTTTACGGTACATGGGTAAGTAAAGAAGTACCTAATCACACACCAGATCACGTAACGTATGACTTAGTGCAGTGGTCAAGTAACCATACACAAAAATTAAAAAAAGAGTTTGAAAAATTATTCACTAATGATTTTAGGTTAAAAATATTAGTAATGAATATAGAATCATTAAGCACTAAAAAAGGTAGAGACTTTGCAGCACGTTTTGTTATGGCTAATAGAACTATGTTTGTAGTAGACGAAAGCACTACTATAAAAAATCCAGAAGCTAAAAGAACTAAAACTTGTATGAGTTTAGGTAAGTACGCTAGTTATCGCAGAATATTAACTGGCTCACCAGTAACTAAGAGCCCGTTAGATTTGTATAGTCAATGTTTATTTTTAGATCCTGCGTTATTAGGGTTTAGTAGTTTTTATTCTTTTAGGGCTAGGTATGCAGATTTAGTTGAAAAAACTGGTAATGGTAGAACTTTTAAATTAGTGGTGGGTTATAAAAATCTAGATGAGCTTAACGAAAGTTTAAATAAATTTAGTCACAGAGTATTGAAAAAAGATTGTTTAGATTTACCAGAAAAAATTTATATACGTAGAAGCATACAGATGACGCCCGAACAGAAAAAAGCTTATAAAGAATTACAACGTTTTGCTTACACACAACTAGCTAATAGTAAGTCAGTAACTATAAACCACATCATGACTCAAATAACTAGGTTACATCAAATATCTTGTGGATTCATAAGGACTGATGACGGGCATATTACCGAGTTACCCTCACAAAGATTATCAGAATTATCCTCTATATTAGAGGAAACTAACGGTAAAGTAATTATTTGGGCTAATTATAGACATGACATAGAAAAGATTAAAAATCTATTAATTACTGAATATGGTGAAGATAGTGTAGGTACATATTACGGTGACGTCAGTAGTAATGACCGTGAAGTAGTTATTAATAAGTTTCAAAACCCTAATGACCCTATGAGGTTCTTTGTAGGTAATACTCAAACAGGTGGCTTCGGTATAACTTTAACTGAGGCTAACACAGTAATTTATTATAGTAATAACTATGACCTTGAAAAACGTTTACAATCAGAAGACCGTGCACATCGTATAGGTCAAACTAATAAAGTAACTTATATTGATATAGTGTGCGAGCGTACAGTAGATGAAAAAATAGTAAAAGCCTTACGTAAAAAACAATCAATAGCTAGTACAATATTAGGTGAAGAAAAATACAAGGATTGGTTATTATGAAAACATCATCAGCTAAAGCTAAAGGGCGTAAATTACAACAGTGGTTCGCTAAAACGTTGGTTAAGTATTTAAACCTTGATCCAGAAGATTTAGAGAGTAGACCTATGGGTAGTCAAGGTGAAGATATAATACTAGGTAAAAATTCTAGAGAAAAGTTCCCTTATAGTATTGAATGTAAAAACGTAGAAAGACTTAACGTGTGGTCAGCTTATGAACAAGCTACACAGAACTGTAAAGGTTACGAACCTTTAGTAGTTATAAAAAGAAATAGGAGTAAAGTATTAGTAGTGGTTGACGCTGAAGTTTTTGTTAACTTACACGACCCATACCCATACCCAAACGCTGAGGACTAAATCTACTATCTACTTCATCTAATATACTGTCCATCAAACTAAGTCTATCATCAGATATGTTACGTGTTAAATCACCTAAACCTAAAGATAAATTATCTATCTGACTTTGTAAGTTTCTAGGGTCAAAGGGCGGGGGCACTTGTATCATATCCCTTTGGTTAAGCATATCTATTTGTTGTTGTAGTGTAGTGGGGTCAAACGGTGCAGGAACATCGGGTATCAAAGCTGGTATGCCTGCTATTTGTTCTCTTAAATTAGCTATGTCATTTTCTAACATACTAGGGTCAAAAGGCGGGGGGCTAAAAGGGTTATCTCTTAAATCAGCTATTTGATCTTCTAATAACCTAAACCTATCATCAAGCGGAGGTACCATAGGCGGTAAATCGTTAGGGGGAATCATAGGTGGAATTATCGGTGGCATCTCATCAGGTGGTAATCTTCTACGCCTAATATCATCAATAATATCTCTACGGTCTCTAATATCATCAATAATACTATCATCGTCACCGCCACCGCCTCCTCCAGTACCACCGCCAGTGCCTGTACCTCCACCAGTGCCACCGCCAGTGCCACCGCCAGTGCCACCACCTGTATCCTCTTCTTTAGGCATAATATACGGCGTGATAGTTCTACTATATAAAGCGTTAAGCCTGTCCATTAAATTATTAGGGTCGGTAGGAGTAGGTCTTGGGTTAAGTAATTGTTGTCTAGTAAAAGGTAAAGTGTATATACCTGCCTGTGTTTCAGGGAAGATTCTTACTCTATCTTGGTCAGTAGGTATTCTATTTATAGAAAAACGTTCTCTTCTTTCTATAGGTAATTTTTGTAATATCGCCATTTAATCTTCTTCCTTTACTTCTGTTAGTTCAGTTAAGTCTATATTATCTATAGGTAAAAGGCTAGGTACATCTTCTAAGTCACCTTTATCAGTTAGTTTACCGTTTAAATAATAACCAGAACTTAAAAACCCTAAAGTAGCTAAGTTATCTGGGTCATCATAAAAACCTTTACTTTTTATCGCTTTGACCATTTCTTCTGGATCTGATATAAGTTTAATATATTGATTCTCTTTTAACCCGCCTCTACCTTGAGATACAGCGGTTAATATACGACCTTTTACTGTAAATATACCCGTATAAGTTCTAGCTAAAGTATTAGTTATATTAGAGATAACTCCTGGTGGATAACCTTCTACTGTAAACTTACCGTTATCTATTTGTTTTATAAAAGTATTATAAGTTTTTAAACCGTCTACCATCTCCTTACCGTAAAGTTCAGCCATTAAATTACCATGACTCCTGATATAAGTGTCTAATTTACCGCTTAAAAATTTACCGTCACTAGTAGTTTTAGTTAAAAAATCATCGTAAGCTAACTCTTTCATTAATTGTAGTGATTCAGTATCTTTTTTAGCTTTAGTCTTTTTCACTACTTCTTTAAAAACGCTAATTTTGTCTGGGGCGTAAAAAGTAGTAAACATATTTTCTGGCTCAGCTTTAAACTTTTTACTTTCGTTAGCTAATTTACGTATTTGTGGACTAAGGTTTTTATTTTCTAAACCTAACGTTTTATATAAATTTTTACCTAATACTACTTTACTTTGTACGGGGTCAAAAGTCTGAAACACTCCGCTTTCTATACCTGCTTGATCAAAAAACTCACCGTATCTTTGTTTAATCAAGGCGTCTTTTTCACCTGCTTTAATCGCTAAACTTTTACCTGCTTCACTTGATTTTAATGCAGTTTCATCTATTTTTTGTTGCGCTCTTACTAAAAATGTATCGGGTATAACATCTTCTTTTATACCTGCAGCAGAAGCTATCTCTGGTGTAGTTAGTCTTTCTAATATTTCTTTTTCAGTTTTTGGTGTAGTAGGGTCTTTTATTTTTTTCTGTATGTTATTAAAACTATCTACAAACTCATCATAACTGGTGCCTGGGAGCACATCTAATGGATTACCACCAAATAATCTACCTATAGTAGAAAAAGCTGCAGCACCACCTAAATTCATTAAACCTACCATACCTGATTCTTTTAACGAATCTTCTAATATTTTTTGGTCTGTATACTCAGGGGTCAATAGTCCACGCTCTTTTAACCCTTGTAGATTATTATATTTCCAAACTAAATAAGCTGTAGATGAGCCCGACGCAGTTAAACCTACAAAAGGATATTTATAAGTTACTAACCCAGCACTTACTGCTGCAGGTAAGGTAGCTCCCGTAGGTAAGTCAGTACCTAATTCTAGCCCCGCTAATGTTGCAGCTCCAGTTCCTGCAGCCACTAATGCTCTAGCTCTAGGGTCAGCTTTTTTAAGTTTACTTGCTGCTAATAACCCAGCTCCACCGCCTAAAATATCCACTATCATAGGTTCTATAAAAGATGTAAAATCACCGTAATCTAACCCAGGAGCGTTGACGTACCTACGTTTACCGCTATCGGGGTCTAAATACGTTAATCTATCAGTAACCGGATCTTTTTTGACGCTAAAATCTTTTATAGCTACGTTAGGGTACTGCTCTTTTAATAAACCTTGTACGCCGTAAAAGTAAGAGTCGGCAGGTAAATATTGACTATCTTTTAGTACATTGGTAGGGGCACTTTTTCTTACTTCTATATCATAAAAGTCTCTGGCTACGTTAATACCGTCAAAGTCTGGATTAAATATTCTACCTAAAGCGGGTACTTTAATATTACTCCCAGGCAATGTAGTAAAAAATCTATCACGCCAACTACCAGGAGCCCCGACTAAAGTGTCTATAGTATTTTTATTTACGCCTTGATTTACTAAATAATTTTTAAAACTATTTTTTATGATATTGTCACTATCATCTTGCATATACGGCATCTGTATATTCATATTGTCCATAGTAGGCTGAGGGGCGTCAGGCACTCTACTTAAAAACTCTGGCGTTAATAAAGGATCTATATCGACTATGTTATCTTGATTACCGTTAGCCATTAATCCTCCCCGCTTAGTTCGTCTATTTTATTTTGTTTTAGTTGAAAAAATATTCTATTAAAATAATTAAATGCTGCATACTCTTCAGCTGAAACTCTTGATTGCAGACCTCTTAAATAGATATTTAACTTTTCTATGTCACCGTTATTTTGAAAAGTTTGATACTGCATAATATTTTGTTTTATGCTTGTGCCGTCTTCAAGTGTTGTATTAACATCATAATTAGAATTTAAATTACTAATACCGAAATTATCGCTTAATACCCTAGCTCTATTAGGATCTTGTAACATATCAGGAGTTAAAAATATATTAGTCATATCTATATTAGTATCACTAGCTTCATACGTTCTACCTTGTACACCGTAAACTAAATCAAGCGGAGTAGCTTTATAATTAACTGATACTTCTTCTAACTCAGTAATTTTATTATTTATATGGTTTTTAAGTTGTTCTACTGAATCTATATCCATAGTTTGACCGTCAGTTTTTACTATACTCTCCATCAACGGTGCGTTATCTTTTAAGTTATTTAACTTCCTAATATTTTGATTTATTAAACTTCTAGTGTAACGGTTATTAATAGCTAAAAAACCTTCAAGTGTAGACGCCTCTCCACCTATGTTCCTAATATTAAACACTACGTCCTTATCACTCATGGCTCTTAAATCTAAACCCTCACCTTTACCGTAAGTTGAGGCACTTTGTAAAGCTAAGTCAAAGAACGCTGCTCTCAAAGTTTCTTCAGTAACGTTAGTAGCTAAAAGTTGTTTAGCGAATGGACTTTGACTAAACTCTTGATAAGCTTTTTCATATTCTTCGTTACCTTCTATTTTATTTTTAAAAGTTTCAAAGTCTACCTGATTATTTTTAATCTGAGTTTCATTCATATCGTTTGAGATAGTATCAGATATCATAAAAATAGTACCAGCCCCTCTGTAGGTTCTTTTATTAGCACCTTCTCCAGTTGTAAAACTTTCGTCTTGTGGAGTAGTGAGTATAGACCTAAACGTACCGATATCTTTTATCACTCTTGTACCAGCACTAGCTATAAATCTAGCGTCACTAAATAGAGTAGCAGGGTCAAGACCTTGTTTTTCAAAGTCTTGTATAATATTTCTAACTTCTTGGTTAGAGTCGTGAAAATTTAAAACGTTAGTAGCTATACTAGTGGCTTTATCAAAACTTTCTTGGTAGTTTTCCCTACCTTCTTTATATATGGCGTTACCTGAACCGCCTGTACTACCTTGTTTTACACCAGCTACAGTACCATCACTATTAAACGTAATTTCAAAACCACTAGTGTAAGCTAAATATCTTTCTGGGTCGACTATAGCTTGTTCATGTGTTATAGTTACGGGTGCACCGTTATTTAAAGTGTCTATATACTTACCTGTACCAGCAGGTATTTTTACCACTGACTCTAGTTCTCCTTCATTTACTTGATTCTGTAAATTATTATATTGGTCGGTGTTTAAAAACTGTTTAAGTTTTTTCCCTTCATTGTTAGTTATTAAATAAGTAGCGGTGTTAGTAGTGCCTACGGGTTTAGTAATTCTAATATTAGGGTCAGTCTGCATCTGTTTAACTTTGATGTTAGGTAAAAACTCCTCAGTAAAACTAACAGTGCCATCTGGGTTAGTAGTCTCTACTCTAACGTTAGTAAGTTTATCGTCGTCACTTTCCATAGGTCGTATAGAAGTAGAGCCGTTTTTAGTAGCGTAGGCGTTAGCTTCAACGTTACTAAAAAATACAGGGCTACTATAATCATACTGACCGTCTGTACCTTGTAGGTAATACATTTTTCTATTACCGAAAAACTGATCATCAGCAAATTTTTTAGCTATTTCTGTTTTACCTTTTTGATAATCAACAAATAACTCTTTAGCTATTTGATCTACTTTTTTAGCTCTTTCAAACTCAAAAGCTTTTTTAGTTTTATCAAAAGCTTTAGTTTCTATATTTTTAGCTCTTAAATAACTAGTAGCAGCATTGATGAGTTTTTTAGAATTAGTATCACCCCTTAACCTTGAGTTTTCTAACGAGGCTTGAAGTGCATATAAAGGCGTAGCTCCGCTAGGTTCTTGTATAAATTTTTTATAGTCTGGGGCTGGTAAACTGTCTTCAACATATTGTCGTATGACACCTAGTTGATCATACTCTTCAAGCTCACTTATACCGCTAACGGCGTTATATAAATTAGTTAATTCTCTTATGTCGGTAGTGTTTTGAGCTGCAGCACCGAACACGGCACTTTTACTCATGTCAGCTATACTACTATTTTCATCTACGGCTACTAAGTCAGTAGCATTGATTATTCTATCAATTAAATCTTCATTGATATCACTGCCTGAATATAGCGAAGATATACCTGTATTAGTTATAGCCATTTACTATTAGCCTCTTAAATCTCTTAATGCTCCGCCTAAACCTATTAAGTCACTGAGACCTGTACTAGTGTCTCTAGGTTCTGAGAAACCTTGAGTAATAGTACCTAGCTGAGGAGTGATACCACCCATAATACCTGTGTATTGACTTAATAATTGTTGCGGTAAATTAAATTTACCTACAAAATCACCGTAAGCCTCACTTAATCTAGCTTGATCCATACCACGTTGCATTCTACCTATGTTTAATAATCTGTTAGCGTCTGTGCCTTGTAAACCGAACTGTCTTGCACCTAAGTTAGCTAAGTTACTAGCTATACCTGAACCTACCTGACCGCCCCTTAAACCTATATTAGCTAAATCAGTACCTAAACCGCCCATGACTCTACCGAAGTTAGCTCCTAACCCCCCTAAGCCACCAGCTACGTTACCGAATATGCCTGCTAAATTAGTGCCGATACCCGCTAATCTACCACCAAACTGACCCATCAAACCAGCCTGACTTAAAGCTCTACGTCTTGCTGCTTCATCAGTAGATATAGCTTGTTGCATAGCCCTATCAAAACCTCTACTACGTATAGCTCCTACGTTACGTAGTTGTGCTTCACGTAAAGCTCTTTCTCTTTCTTCAGCTCCTAGCCTAGCTCTACTACCACCAAAAGCACCTTGACTTATAGCTCTAGCTCTACCTATCTGATCAGACCTAGCACCTTGTTCTTCTAAGTCTTGTAATGTACGTTGTACTACTTGTTCTTCAAAAGGGTTAAAAAAGTTACTAGCTCCGCTAGGGTCAAAAGCTCCTAGACCAGCTTGACTACCCGCTATGCCTTGACCTATAGCCCCTACACCCGCTAATGCTCCGCTCCTAGCTACAGCGGGAGCTCTACCGTACAAATTACTAGCTTGGTCAGTAAGTTGACTTACACCCATAGCACCTTGACCTATAAGGTCTTCACCTCTAGCACCAGTACGTTGTAGATTACCTAAACTTTGACCTAATATATTACCAGCTTGTTGAAACGAAGGCTGATAACTACCTAAACTGTCAAGAGTTAAATTAAAACCTGCTTGTTCTGCTGGGGTAAAACCCGCTATACGTGTGCCGTAATCAAACGGAGTTAAGCCTTGACTTAAACCGAATAACTGGTTAGTAAAAAACTGGTTAGCCACGGGCACTAGCCCAGGAACTCCAGGCAAGCCACCTCTAAAAAAGTCCGTAGCGAACCTAGGAGGCGTAGTGGTTTGCATAAAGGTTTGCTGATTTCTTATATCTTGTGTATTATCTGTACCGTTTGACATTATGCTTTACCTAACCCCATACTTTGTGCTTTTTTCTCGTTTTTATTCATCATAGCATATAAATTACTAATACCTTTACTATGGTCACCGTCACCTATGCCTTTTACGGCTTGTTTAGTCATTACGAACTCACCGTCTGCTAATAATGCAGGCACGGTATCTTTATCACCTGACCCCATAGGATCTTTGATATCACCGCCATGTTCTCTTAAATCTAATTCTGGTAACTGTCCGCCGTCAGCTAACCGTATAACTCCTCCGTCTTTTACAGGAGTTACTACATCAAACTGTGGTAGTTGAGCTAGTTGTTGTTCTCTTCTTAAAAGTTCGTCTAATATGATAGCTTGTAAAGGGTCGGTCATAGCTAAACTAGTGTCTACCATACCCGTACTAGGGATACCTGGAGTAGGGAAAGGACTTATAGCCCCCTGTAATCCACCGCCACTTTGACTAGCACCTAAAGAACTGCTGAAATAATCTGGTACTTGGAACTGCGTACCTTGACCTTCATCTAAGGCTTCTGCACCACCAGCAGCACTCAATAACCCACCAGCTAAAACGCCTTTTTCTAGTGTACTAAGACCTTTAAAAGCTGGGCTAGTTAAACTAGAACCACCCATCTGACCTGTGAGTAAATTAGTAACATCAGCACCTATACTTTGAAAAACTCCTGGGATACCTCCGCTAGTTACCGTAGCACCACCAGCAGGACTAGTGAAACTTATACGAGATCCAGGAGCTCCACCACCTGTGATACCCGCACCAGCTAAAACATTAGCTCCGGCAAAAACTTTACCAGCACTACCTAAACTTTTCTTTAAACCTCTGCCCTCAGCTAGTGAGCCTATACCTTGACCTATCGCAGCACCTGCCGGTCCACCGAAAGCGAACCCTACTACGGTGGCTATATCTCTGACAGCACCTTTGAGTTTTTTCCCTAACTTCTTCAAAAATCCCATGATTAATCTATTATAAGGGTAAAAATCAAATAATTATAGTAGTATCTCCTTTGTTAATCACGGTAACTTTACCTACTGAGCCTAATGCTTCAAAGCCTTGTGGCTTTTTAGGAGTGCTTATATTCTCCCATCTATTACCTGTATAGACCTGTAAAGCCTCAATAGTTGTGTTCCATATGATACTACCCGCATTGAAATTTACCTTATTTAACGTTTCTCCATCTATTTGTCTAATATTATCGGGGTCAAACTGACCCAAGTTAAGTTCAAGTATTCTTACTAATTTATTGTAAGTTAGGGGCGTTACGCTATCACCTAACTCTAACGGTAAATTAGTTGCTAAAAGTTTACTCATCTTCTACCGTCACCTTGTATATCCATCCTAAGTAAACCTAGTCTCCACCCCACATCATCGTTTGCGTTAGTATCATCGTCATCTGATTCTAAACGTATAACGGCTTGTCTGCCTCTAGCTCTAACGTGTGATTGTGGTGTGGAACTAGTAACCACGTTAGTGCTAGAAGTGCTTAATGACTCACCTGGAAAATTTCTTGTTTTTAAAACTATATTGACTTGACCGCCACTGCTATTATTTAAAAATCTTACGTCTGGTATTATTCTGCGTATAAAAGCGAAGTTATCTCCGTCGCCTAAATCAAAGTCACTGCTTTCTATAAATACGTCGGTCATAGGACTACCGTCATCGTTATAACCGAACTCATGCTGATATAAGTAACCATTAGAAACTGCTCTAGGGTAATTTTCCGTACCCTGATCTAACCAAGCTGTACGTGATATTTGACCGTAAGTCCAGACTCTATCAGCATAATCGTAAACTACGTAACGGTCTATCTCTATGCTATCGGCTGAGCAGTAAAACCACCCTACCTCATCAAACTCAGTATTAGTAAAAGCAAAAAATTTAAAAGCTTGACTACTATTGATATCGTCAAAAACGTAACTTAACACGCTACATGGCACTTTTTGTACGCTACCGTTGTACACGTAAAAATTATCATAACCCATCCAATATACGCCGTTAGGGGCTACCACTGCACCGTTAGGTGATATCAAACCACTAGCGTTATTAATTAAATTTAAACCGAAAGTAAAAGGTGGTCCAACAAACTGCATACTATATAAAGCGGTATCAGTCCATATTAATATTTCTTGTCTGGCTTTTACTGCACCCACTATTAAACTACCCTCAGATAATCTTAAATCACCCGCTGTATTAGTTAGTAAAGGTTCAAACTCAGTTAAACTTTCTTGGTCACCAAAAGCTACTAACATAGGGTCAGTAACCCCGCTACGTGAACTACCTACTATAGGGTCAGCCCCTAATACTATAACATGTCTATCAGTTTCTGAAACTAATACTTGACTCCCTACCGTAGGGGCTAAGTTACTACCGCTTATGCTAGAGAGTTCTACCGCTCTAGTAGTCACGCCGTTAGTTTTATCCCAGTAAAATAATCCACCCCCTCGTGCGTTTATAAGTAAATCTTCACCAAAGTGGTCATGTGTCCACAATCTTAACTGATTAGTGTTACTTAAAGCTGTATTACCGCTCCATGTTCCTGCACCCCACGTACCAGAGCCGAAACCTGAACTTTGAATATAAACGTCAAGACCTACGTTTATTTGATACGTACCTACTACGCTACCGCCCCCGTTACCGCTATCACTAGAGTTAGCTGTGACGGTACTACCGCTAGTATCTTTAGCTGTTACTACGTAAGTGTTAGCGTCAGTAATACTGTCTATTTGATACTCTTGGTTTAATACTGCTGCGGTTACGTTACCACCTAAACTACTAGCACCGCTAAAAGTAACGAAGTCATTTTTTACTGCTCCGTGTGCTGTATCACTAACTGTTATAGAACTACTACCGTTAGAAGCACTAAACGTTACGTCACCCGCACTAGTAGTGCTACGTATAGGAGTAATATCATTAAAAGTAGATCCACGTTCAATGTAATATTTTAAGTGTGTGCCTAAACCTAAAAGTTTAGTACCTTCTAAATCTACCCAACTTAGTAAAGCTCTACAGGTGCCTAAAAAAGTATTTAAGTTATCTTTTTGCCAGCCACCTATTTTTTGTGGTAGCCCAGCGTTAAACCTAACTTTATTAACATCAAACCATCCACCCTCATTTGAATAAGCCGTACCTTCACGCATTATTCCAGGTCTGAAGTTAATTTTATTTATAGCCATTTACACCTCGTGCCACTCTTTACCTTCAAATAATAAAGCTTCGGCTTCACGTCTACGTATTAGACCTTGTTTTACTTCGCCTCCCGCTTTATTCCATCTTTTTATTTGATTAGGTATATCATCCCAATCTTTATTATTTAACCTTTGTAGAAGCGTACTTGAAGATAGATTAGATGGTCCAAGGTTGTAAACCCAAGAAACTAAAGCGTCAAACTCATTCTGTTTTAAATCAGAAGTTACCATGTCGTTTATGTAACCTTCATACTCGCTCATCTCTTCAGTGAGTAATTTATCAGCTTCTTCTTGTGTAATAGTATCGCCTTCATTTACGCCTTTAGTAGAGCCATACCCTATAGTCCATACACCAGCAGCACATTTATACGCTTCCAGCTCACAGCCTTCAAATTTTTTAATCAAGGCTATACCTTCTTGTGATGTTTGCATTTTACTCTCCTTTATCAGGGGTGTGAGATGCTCCGAAATAAAACGAAATAATCGCACTCGCTAACCCTCCTAAATAACCTAACACTAAGTTTATTAAAGCTTCGCTGTTTTGTTCTGGTGGTTGTAAAGTGACTAAAAATATGTAGCCTAAAAAACCGCCTATAGTAAATAAACCTATAATCCTAGCTGTCCAATCTTTACTAAACATGCTTCTAGCGTTTTGTTTATCTTGTGTTTCTAGTTTAAAAACGTCAACGTCAAGCTCTTTCATCTGTACTTCAAACTGTTGTTCTGCTTTTTTGAGCTCTAACATCTGCTCAGGTGTAGCGTTTTGTATAGCTTTTTGTATAGACTTTTGATCATTAGGTACGCCTAATACTTCAGATATCATGTTAGCAGCCATACCGCCCATCGGTCCACCTAAAGCTGTACCTAGAGTGGGTGCTACCGCCCCTACTATGTTTTTTAATAATGCCTTCATATAATTCCTGTTGTTACTACCGCTATAAATAATGCGCCTATAAAACTAAATACGCCAAACGTAGCCATTTTTATAGTGTTGTTTATAGAGGTTATTTCTTGTTTAATATCAGCAAACTCGTTGAATGCAGTTTTCCAACGTTCTGCGTTTTCTTTTTTGGAGACTGCTAAATCTTTAGCTACGTCTTGTACTGTAAGTTTTTTAGTTACCATTATATTCAATAGTATAAATAGTTAAAGGTTTTACTTTACCTTTAACTTTTATTGGTTTTAACAATTTTAACTCAAAACTAGAACTTTTTTTAGTATTATCGCCTATTATTAAATCTACACCTACTTCCTTAGTTGCTGATTCAAGTCTAGCAGCAGTGTTGACGGCGTCGCCTATAGCACTATAATCAAACCTAGTATCACTGCCCATGTTACCTATTACCGCTTCTCCGGTATTTATTCCTATACCTATAGCTATACCTAAGTCAGCTTTTTCCATATCACTTATAATTTTTATAGCGGTGTTGATTGCTCTATCTTCGTGGTCAGGTAAGTCTATAGGTGCGTTAAAAATCGCCATCATAGCATCACCAATGTATTTATCTACCATGCCTCCATACTCTTTTACTGCGTTTGATTGTATAGTCAGAGCCTGATTCATTATTTTAGTAACCTCTTCGGGTGGTAAAGTTTCAGATAAATTAGTAAAACCTCTTACGTCAGTGAATAAAAAAGTACAGTATCTTTTTTCACCTCCTAGTTTTAATAAACTAGGGTCATTCTGTAATAATTTAACCTGACGTGGGTCAAGATAGTGCTCAAACTGTTTTTTAATTAATAAACGTAGTTTATACTGTTGCCTAAACCTAAGATAAAATGCCACCGCTCCGCTAATAAACTGACTTATAAGTGTCCAGCTAACGTCTATAAGCATACCTTTACTAATTAGATAATAGCCTCCAGTAGCCGTCAGAGACCCTGTAACGACTCCTGATACTAAACCCCACGTTATACCTAAATAAAATAATAAAAACCATATTAAGGTTACAGTTATAATTAAAGTTAGTAGCTCTACAGCTAATGCCCAGTCAGGTATGTAAGGACTGTTTTGTATTAAGATACTCTCTGCTAATGCTGCTTGTATTTTATGTGGTTCTAGTAAACCTACAGGAGTAGCTATTTGTGGCATTACGCCATTAGCCGTTATGCCTACAAAAACAAACTTACCGCTTACGTCCATCTCTTGTAAGTCTGTTTCTGGTGTACTTACCCAGCTAACCCATTTACGACCTAAACTATCTGTTTTAACTGGCGGTAAACCTCTAACTGCTATTTCTTGTATGCCGTTTTGATTAGTGGTTATTATGTAGGTAGGAGTATTAGTTAATATTTTTAAAACCTGAGTCCCAAAGGAAGCTGACCAACCATCCGGCGTTTTTAACAACAGGGGAATCCTCCTTACTAGTTGATCAACCTCCACGGGAGCTATAGCTATACCTTGAAGTATTTTATCATACATATAATAATTTTCTTTTACTCCGCTAACTGACATACCACCTACATCTGAACCTCTTATAACTGTTCCTGTAGTTTTAGGATAGATACCGTTAGATGTTTCAAAAGTTGCTAATACGCTAGGGGCATAGCTTAAACTCGTAGCAAAGCTTGAGTCACCACCTAATCTATCAGGTTGCGGAAAACTTATTACCCAGCCTACACCTAAAGCACCCTTACTTAATATTTCAAGTTGTATATCAGCTAATCTTTTTCTAGGTAAAGGATAACCACCTTCACGTTCTATATCTTCTTCAGTTATATTTAATACAGTAAAATTACCGCTAGGCTCAGGTGTTTGTATAAATTTATCAAAGGTTTTTAATTTTAATATTTCAGTAGGAGTGCTTTGAAATATTAGGGGTAAAGCTAACAATATTAATAAAGGTATTATAATTTTTTTCATATTAATCACTTTGTTTAATAGTTATAACTGAATCACCACCACCATTAATTTTTACCGTGTTTGAGATACCGTCTTGTATAAAGATAACTGTATAACTACCTTCAACGTTTAAATCTACTCTAGCACTTTCGCTTACCGTTCTACGTAAGCTAATAACTTGACCAGTAACTAAAGTAGTAATTTGTGTATTAGCATCCTGACCTATTAAAGTTCCGGTTATATTTATGCCTGTTGCTAAAGCTAATTGATCCTCGTCTTCTTTTACAGCTAAAACATCAAGTATATCTAATAAATCCTCTAAAAAATTAACATCAAGATAATTTATATCGAGCTCAGTAAACTCTAAACTATTATCTTCTAAAAAATCCTCAGCTAAATAGTCTATATCTAAATCATTAAAATCTAAAAAGTTATTAGCTTTTACTACGTTAGATTCTTCTGTTAATACCTGTTCTTCTTTAGGGGGAGTGACTATTAACATATTATCTATAATATCTAACGTTAAATCTAAAATTACTGGCTTAGTAGGAGCTGACTCAAAAACATCAACTGTGGTAGCTTGATAAGGTTTATTTAATAGAACAGTACCCATAGCTGTTACTACTTCTATCTCTCCGCTTGATAAACCTAAAGCATCTGGTAGAAGTATAATTAAACTACGACCGAGCTCATCAACAGTAGCTGTGAAGTCTGTACCACGTATGGCTATATTCGCTGTGGGAGTTTTTAAAACTATGTTTTGTTTGTCGATACGGTTTAAATTACCCGTGATAAATCTAGCTGTGCCTAACCCAAAAGTTAGTGCCATTTTAGTTTTGCTAGGGTCGGGGTCGTATATGTACTCGTCTATAAGTAATTGACTATGCTCAGTTAATCTTACTATTGACTCATCTAAAAAAGTAATAGCCATGCGACCATTAGTGGTGATAGCTTCATCATTACTTTGTATAGGAAACTTTAAATCAGCTACGTAAGGTTTATCCCTAACTATACGAGCATTACCGTTTAGTTCTGATACGTCACCGATATCAACAGCTTGTGCTTGTACCTTGATCGTTTTGAATGACGCAAACAGTACCGTTATTACCATTACTAATAATTTTGAGCCAGTCATTATCTTGTGTACTTAGTTGTGAAATATTAAACGTTCTGCTATTACCAGTTTGATCAAGATAGAAGTAACCCCCAGCGTAACCTGAACCTGTAAAGTTAAGTGTGTTACTATCACCATCAACGTCTACATAAGAAGTACCACCATCATAATTTATGTCAAAATCAAATGTGTTACCGTCACCTTGTATAATCCAATCTAAATCAAGAGTTGCTGCTAAAGCACTAGTACCGTGATCTAATGTGAATGTATTAGTGCTACCTGTAACATTGACATTGTAGTTTGAATTATTTATACCATAAGTGTTAGTAGGATCACCTTGTATAGTAAAAGTATTACTATCGCCATCAAACTCAAAAAAGCCTGTTATGTTATCACCTAATATATCTCCTAAGAACTTATTAGTGTCACCTAGTTGATTTATATCTAATGTTAAACTTACCCCATCTAAATCTAATGCGGTCAAAGTTCCTGCTACTGAGTTTAGTCCACCTATTATATTTCCAGAACCTAATTGTTCTAAATCTATATTAGCTGTTGCTCCACTTTGATCAACATATATTTCGTTGTCAGCTGCAAAAACTAAACTTGAAGTTAATAATATACTAATTAGTTTTTTCATTTTTTTCCTCCCAGAAACCTTTATCATAACCTATTTTTATAATTTCTAAAACTCCCGTCTCTATAGCCCTTAATAAAGCTAATGTAGTAATTTCATTTTGTGTATCACCCATCTCTATCTCTACTAATTCTGTACCCGCTTCTATAAACCTAAATACATCTTGAGACTGACCATAACTATATATTTCTTTACTGATAAGCACATCTATCAATACCTCGCCCGTGGCTACACTTACCATACGCAATGATATAGTGATGTTATCTATTCTATATAACTTACTACTACCTATGCCTAAGTACCTAGCTCCAATACCACCGCTTTTAGTATTAGTATCATAACCTATGACAGCTCCTTCCATCAAAACTCCAGCAAATAATAGAGGCATCAATGGTTTATTACCGTCTTTATCCTCGTTCTGTTCTCTAGCCGAACGTATAAGTTGTCTTTCTTTAGTTAGATTATCTAAACCAACTCTTTCAGCTACTCTAAAAAACTTACCGTTAGAGGCATTTTTTAATGAACGTATTAATAAATGATTAGGTGCCTGTGTTAAAGCTGTACTAAATAAAGCGAACTCACTATTACTTTTACGTTGACCTGTTTGATCAGTAAAACTATTAGGGTACACGGCTACTACTATAGGTGTTTTGGGCTGTGGCGCCTCAAATAATTCAATAGATTGTGTTTGTAGTATGCTTGGTAAAGTTTCTGCTGTAGTAAGGTCTCTATCTATAGGGTTTATGCTACAACTAGAAAGTAAAATTACCAATGGGCAGAGATATAGTCGTAACATTGCCATCACTATCAGTTATCGTTAAAGTTATTATTCCGTCCACCACACTATACTCAATAGTGTTACCCTCTAAGGTTAAAGTACCGCTATCGCTAGGGGTCTCACCAAATAAATTTTCTACTAGTTGTCTGCTCAGTTGTGCGTAGATACGACTCTCTAAGTTCCTAATGAAACGAGCTAGAGTAGTGTTTTCTTTATCTCTTTCAATCTCATCTTGTAAAGCTTTTATCTCTGCTTTGAGTGCTTCTTTACGGTTGAACTCTTGGTTCTCTATCGTTAAATAGTGAGAACTAGTATTTATGCCACTAAAACTAGGGTTTTTAAACTTAAAAGTTACCGTATCAGAATTTAAGTTTATGGCTATGATTCCTGTAAATAATATCAATCCTATCAATAATAAACCTGCCATAATTCTAGCTTTTTCTACTTCGTAAGGATCAATCTTTTCTTTGGTCATCTCTATCCGCCTTAGCAATTTTATTGCTATCTATTAACTGAGGTACGCCTAATATAGTCTTAATAAGTGTATCCTGTCTAATAATTTCATTATCTAAACTACGCACTCTATCTATTAAAGCTACTAATATACCGTGTTGAGAGTCTAATTTAGTTCCTAGTCTCTCTTCTATAGCGTTTATCTGTTCCGCTACTTTTTCATCAACGATATCTAGTTTAGTTTCCATACCGTCGACTATACGTATAACTAGTTTATAGATAAACCAACCTAATCCTATGGCAGCTGCGATAGGGAAACCCACCTCTTGTATAAGAGTTACAGCACTATCCATGCTGGTTATTTAACTTTACTTTTTTTAACTCTTTTAATAGTGTAGGCTTCATTAACATTAGGTGTAGATTTATCATCAGCTACATAATGTCCTTTTTTATTTCTAGCTCTTACTTTAATCTCTTCAGTACCTGTGAGATTATTCCAGAATCTTTTTAAAAAACTCATATTATTTATCCTTAGCTTTTAAAACATTTAATGCGCACCAGTCTATAACTTTATAAAGTTTAGCTAACCACCAGTCACCTTTAGGTGTAGGTGTTACTGCAGCTACGAAAGAAGCTATAGCTATGATAGTGCATATCCATGTAAATACATTTAACCAAATCATTTACTTCTCCTGTTTTTCTTCTTCTTCTTCTTCTTGAAGTTCATTAGTTTGTGCGTCAACTTCATCTACAACATTATCTACTATATTTTCAGTAGATTCTGCTACAGTATCAACAACAGCTGCTACATCTTCTAAAGCTGAATTAGTTATATTACCAGCTGTTTTAACAGTAGAATCAATAACGCTAGTTGTTAAATCTTTACCGCCATCAATAACAGCACCCACAGTTGCGCATGATGTTATAAATACAGCACCTATTAATATTATTATATGTTTCATATATCTCCTTAGTTTTCTAGGGTTTTGGTTTCTGTTTTTAAAACTTCATCTGCTTGCTCTTTAGTTGAGTCAATAAATGTTTTTTCAAAAACGCTTAAACTAGCATCTACCTGATCTAGTTGAAATTGTATCCGTGATTTTTGATTCCTTAAATCTAAAATCTGCGAGTGAAGATATTGTTGTTGGGGTGTAAAGTCAGAAACTTTTAATTCTTTATTATCTAACATTACTATAGGTTCTTTATTTTCTTTAGTCATTTTTACTCACTCAAAGTTTTTAAAACACTTGTTGGTGATACTTTTTCAGCTATCTGTTCGTCTAATGCTGTTTTCATAGCAGTAACTGTATCTGAACCCATAGCTGTTTCTACCCAACCTTGTACGTCACTAGATTTTAAACTTGACCAGTTAATAAAACTAGACAAATCATCTGTGCTAACGGCTTGTGTTCCGTACACTGTAGATGTCCAGTAATTACCTTCGCTATCTTTATTAGTATCGTCTGTTGCAGTAAGCCTCCAATGCACGTTATGCACTACATTAGATTTACCGCCTTTAGAGGGATATGTATCACATGTTTTACAATCCCAAGTATATCCTATTGCCATATTATTCTCCTTTTAAAGTTTTAATTTCAGATTGTAAGGCATCAATCTGCTCTTGTTGTTCTTGTATAGCTTTTATGAGTGGGGTTACTAATTTTATGTAATCCATAGAGTAGACATCACTTTCTTCATTATATGTAACAGCATTTGGCAAAATAGGTTCTACTTCTTGTGCTATTAAACCATCTTGTTTTATACCAGATTTTTTCCACTCAAAGTGAACTGGGTTTAATTTATTTATAATTTCTAAACCTTTTGCTTCACCTAGCACATTTTTAAGTCTTGCATCTGAAGATGTTGTATATGAAACAGAGTTAGTACTACCATTACAAGTTATTTGACCACAAAATTCAGCTCCTCCATCCCTAAAGACAGCCACACCTACATTTGCATTTGCAGTACTACCTGATAAGACAGTTAAAACATCAGCAGTAGTATTTCCTTGTATTGTAAATGATGTAGATGCTGATGTAGTGTTGTGCATAAACTCACCTGAAGCACCAAGACGCATTCTTTCAAAATTGTTAGAAACAAATCTTAAACCATTATTACTAACTGAACCGAATAAAGTGTCGTTATCAGTTCCAGGATTATTAACAGAAAGTTTTGCATAAACTGTACCAGAACTATGAGATAAGAATAGACCATCATCTGCTGTAGACCCAGATTCTATTTGAAGAGTTTTTGAGGGTGCGTTTATACCTATGCCTACTTTGCCTCCATTAGCATTTAACAATAATGATTTACTTGTAAAAGATCCATCTAATGCTACTGATTGTATATATGCTGAATCAATACCATCTTCAACACCCATATACATAGATGTAAAGTTTGTGTTACCTGTTGAATGTATAGCTATACCATGTGTTGAGTGTGCATCATGGTCTCCAGCTTGTAGTATTTCTAATTTAGCATTAGCAGGTGCTGACTCTCCGATTCCTACTTTTCCATCACTAGCTATACGCATCTTTTCAGATAATGTGACTGCTGCTCCTGCACTACCACTAGCTTGTGTAAAAAATTGGTGAATACCAGCTTCTTGTCTGTAAGCTGAAGACTCATTAGCTTCGATATACGCAAAAGCACCTGTATCAGAATCAACATACATATTATCTGTAACAAAAGTACCATCAAGACCATGAACTCCTGTAGCATTTTCACTTATTACTGAACCTTTTTGACCTATAAAAAGTTGTGTCCAACCAGTATGTGTATCTGTGGGCGGAGTAGTCCCCATACCTATTGCACCAGTGCTTGCTATAGTCATTTTATCAGAAGTATTAGTTCTAAAACTCATGGAGTTATTACTATTATTGTAAAGAATATGTCCTATATCATCATCATCTGTATCACCCATAACCATACCAGCAAGGCTAGATGTTCCTGAAACTACTGCTATAATTGAGTGATCTCCTGATTTTTGAACTTTTAATTCTCTGTCAGTAGTTGTAGTACCTATAGAAACAAGACCTGAACTATTAATACGCATCCTTTCTGTATCACTTGTTCCAAAAGCTAAAGTACCTGTACTTGGTGTAAGTAGTGCTACTGCTGAAGCAGTTTTAAATTGAAAATCTGCATCTGATGCATTAGTGAAGTTGGCTAGAGTTCCATCTGCTGCTGAAACACTAAAAGGTGAGCTAGGTGCTGCACCCACTCCTACTCGATTATTACCACCATCAACAAATAACATATTAGCATTGCCATTTGATTCAACTCTAAAATCTACGTCTGCACTATCTTCATTAAATACAGCACCACCATCTTGCGTTAAAGCTCCGTCTATATCTACTACATCTAGGTTAGTAGTACCGTCTACGTCTATGTCGCCAGAAATATCTAGGGCTGTACCAATTAAAGTTTGTGAAAAAGTTACTTGTCCGTTTGAAGCAATAGTCATAGCATCTACATCTGAAGCAGAACCTATTGTCTTACCATCGCCTATAATTAAATCGTCTGTAAGAGTAACTATTCCTGTAACTCCTAAAGTACCGCCTATGGTAGCGTTACCGCTTGCACTTAAAACATCTATTGTGGTAGTACCAGCTAAGTTTAAATCAGTAAACGCATCAGCCATGGCAGCACCAGAACCTGCTCCGTCTGAATAAATAGCTTTTACATGACCAGCAGGTATGGTTACATTAGCACCACTACCTTGTGAAATAATTATGTTTTGTGAACCGCTAGTGCCATTTTCTATAAACCAAAGTTTAGATACTGTGTTTGGACCGATAGTAATAGTACAAGCTGAATCTAGTGTACCTGTGTATTTAAGATAAATTGATCTACCTGGATCTGTTGATCCGTCTGCTATCGTAGTGGTGTGTGTGTCTGCGTTAGTAGTTATTGCCTCTGTACCAAAGCTAAATGCTTCAGCTATTAATTCTAAATTAGTGTTAGTGCTAGTACCCCATGTTCCAGCTTCATCACCTGTGGCTATTTCTTTTAGCCTTAAATCATTTACGTATGTTGCCATATATCACCTATGCTGCTATCTCTTCCCAATTAGTAGTTTGACTGTCATCTACACTAGTCCAATTAGGTGTTTGACTGTCACTTACGTTACTCCAATTAGGAGTTTGACTATCGTCAACTAAACCCCAAACAGTTACGTTAGGAGACCCTGCTGTTGCTACTAAACTATTAGGAACAACAACACTCTTACCAATTATACCTATTTCTCCGAGAGAAGAAACTCCTTCTACTCCTGATATAGAAACTACGTTTTGTGTCCTAACACTGGCACTACCTAAACTTGAGGTTGAAGCTGATAAAGTTGGAGAAACATTAGCGTCAGCTACAGTGGTAGTTGTACCTAAACTACTTGTACCCGCTAAACCTGTAGTTAATATAACGCTACAATCACCCGATATACTTACTGAAACGTTACCTAAAGTGGCTGCAACTGCTGGACATGCAACGTTAGCTGTTCCTTTAGCTATTATGGTGCCTAACGCAGTAGTTCCTGTTTGTCCGGTAGGTATGACGTTAGCTTTAGCTACGGTGCTTACGCTACCTACAGCTGAAGTAGAGCTTACCCCTGTTATTGAGAAGTTAGCGTCACCAGTTAAGGCAGGAGTGCCTACTGCTGTGGTACCTGCTTGACCGCTAGGTATTACATTAGCCTCACCAGTTACGGTTAATGAGCCTATAGCTGAAGTTGAGCTTAAACCTGATACAGTAACATCAGCTTTAGCTATGATAGTGGGTGTGCCTAAAGCACTAGTAGAACTTAAACCAGATAAGGTAAGATTAGCATCAGCTACTACACCTACAGAACCTAAAGCTGAAGTTGTATTTAAACCAGTTAAAGTTACTGGTATGGGCTGACTCCAAGCTCCTTCGCCCCAAGTGCCTCGACCCCAGCCGTTTATTATAGCCATAAATTAGGCTATACGTATAATCGCTGTGCTTGCTGCTGCTGCGGGAAACTGTATTGTAAAGTCACCAGCTGTTGATGTTTTATCTCCACCAAAGTCAATTGATGCTACTGCTTTATTACTTTGTGAGCTGTTATAAATTAAACAACCTCTAGCTGTAATAGTAGCAGTACCAAAAGTTAAATCAGAAAAATCTGTAAAGCCTGTTGTACCACTTGATGTTGGAGTCACAGCTGTTAAATTACTACCACCCGAAGTGTAATTAGTACCACTTGCTTGTCCTGTAGTAGTAAAAGCTGTAGTGGTAGCACCTAATGTAGCTGAGCTAGTGTAGAGTGCTAATTTAAAAGTATGACCAGAACTGGCAGTAAAGTTATGTGTTGCAGTCAATAACTCTTTTTTAAAACTGGTTACTAATGTTGATGATATTGCCATTTATTTAAACTCCTTTAAAATATTAGCTAAATCTTCGTTACCTTGTTTGATTAACATATTTCTCACTGTACAGCGTTCACTGTTAATCGCCTGTTTAATATGATATAGTATTGTTTCATAAATAGCAAGTCTATAAGCTTCAGCTTGTTGCCTGATGTGTGGTGCTGCATTTTCTGATATACCACATATTCTGGCTGTAGCTCTTTCTGCCCAGTGCTCAGGTGTGTGACCTCTTTCATTTTCAGTGATTACGTCTATTAAACCTAATCCGCTTTCTGAATTATCTAACATTAGTATCTTTTAGCCTCTGGTGGTCCGTCTATAACGCTTCTAATTTCAGTGATATTTTTTAATTGTTCTTCTCTAAGTTTTTCATTATACCAAGATAACTTAACTTGTCTGTAAGTGCCCTCGCTGTCTACCACTAAAATATCTGGGTCATCAAGTCTGTGATAACCGTAAAGTCTTTCTTCTATAGGGGAGTTAGTATCTAATAAACCTGAACGTGGTGCTACATTGATAATCATACCAGCTTCAATACATTTAGCTAACCAAAACTCACAACAGCCTTTACCCGCTTCAGCAAAGTGCACGTTACCTTTATAACTAAAATCTATACCAAATAAATTTAGTGCTTTAACTTTATTATACAAAGCGAAAGCAAAAGCATAAGGTACAGTATTATTAAAATAAGCACTATCAGTAGCCTGTGCTACTTCTTCTAATGGATATAATATAGCTGAGGGTACTCTTTCATCAAGTGTACAGGTGTAGATAGGTACTTTATTTTCCGGTAACCATCTGCGCATAATACCAGTTTGTGTACCAGCATCGTCTGTGTCTAAAAACCTGCTAGGTGGGTCAAGCATAAAGACTCTATCACACTTAGTGATAGCTCCCATGCAATTTATTCCCCAAACTTCATCGTAAACGTTTGAGTGTATTAAACTTAGGTGAAAGTCTAGCTGACTCTCGCCCATAGCGACTATGGCAATACTTTTGCCCTCTAAATTTTTTTCTATCATGACTGGGGTGTTCTCCGTACTTCATCGTATCTGTTTTGGTCTCGGGTAGATTTACCCTCACCAAGATTTTTAAGTGAAGCTAAAGCCTCTTGAAACCTAGCCTCATAAACTGGTGTGGTCTCGTAACTTTTTAAGTAAGTATTAGCTTCTACTAAACTGCCGTATAACATAGCGTTTACTGCATTAGTAGAGAGCCAAGTAGTACCTGTGGCTGTAGCGGTTAGAGAAGTTGGTCTGTAAAAGTAATGTAACTCAAAATTATAATTTGAGTTAGGAGTAGGTGCTAGTATAAAACTTGACTCATCAAACTCAGCGTAATATTTAGGTTGCGCAGTAGTGCCCTCTGCTGGGGTAAAATCACGTATAAAAGAAACGTGTTTTAATTTTAAAAGATGATAGTTATTACTAGAATCTATTACTGCTAAACTAAATGGGGCTAAAAAATCAGTAGGCATAGCTAGGTAAGTGTTACTAGCTGTGCCTGCACCTGTTACGTTTTTTCTAAAAACATCTAACTGTACATTTTTTAAAATACGCTCCTCAGCAGTTTTTATAAAATCAGGTAAGTGTGTAACAAAACTTGACTCTGTGCTTTCAGCGTAATCTTGTATAGCTGTTTTTAATGATGTTAAAGTCCAACTCATGATATTATGTTACTATAGTTACGTTTCCTAGACTAGCCTCTAAAGTTTGAAGATCAAAACTAGAACCTATAGGGTCATTATGGTTTATATTCATAGATAGACCTGTTACACCATTTACATCTTTAGTATTTTCAGTTTTTACTATACCATAACCTGTAGTGGGTGCGACCTGTGCTGGTCTTGGATCACGTAAAGCTTCTGGATCTGTTCTATGGTGGGGTGGTTCTAGTTGAGGATGTTTAGGGTCAAACATATCTGGTCCAACTAACAAACCGTTCCATGTTTTTTTCATAGTATTTAATTTATACCTAAACCCACTTATATCACATATACCGTATGCGTGTTTACCTTTAGCGTATGCCATTATTTTTTCTTCCTACTTTTACGTATAGCTTCTTTACCTTTTTTAAAAATACTAGCTACAAAAGTTTTACCCATTACTTTAGCTCTTTGTTCGCCTACAGTAAGTATCTGTATCTTGCGAGCAAAAGGCTTTTTAATTTTTTTAACTTTAGCTACTGTTTTTCTAGCGTCCTCCGGAGTGGCAAATTTTATACTGACTGTATCTTTAGGATTTTCATCAGTGTAAAGTCTTCTGCCACTACCTTTAGGTTTTTTACCTGTACCTACTTTAGGGTCTCTACCTTTTTTTCTTGGCACTTCTCTTTGACCCTTTTTTAGCAGCACTCATTTGAGCTTTAGTAGGTGCACCCTTAGCACCTTTTTTACGCATACGCTCACCTGAACCTGCTTTTATTCTTTTGCGTTTAGCATGTATATTAGCCCACAAACCTTTTCTGTGTCCAGGCATTAATAAGTGTTCCTAGCTGGTGTGAGCATTAATGAAACTCTAGGTGAGTCCTCATCTGCTGCTAATTTAAAATCTTGTTCGTATTGCTGTTTTAACAACCCTACTCTTTCAGGGTTCTTTTTCATAGCAATATAATATGCTAAACCACTAGTTAAGCAAGGCATAAACCTTGAGGGTATCTCAGGGTCTTCAGCTGAACTACTTACGTCATCTATACGTTGTACGTTATACGTAACTAACTTATAAGTAGCTGTATCATCAGGTGTTGGCCACAAGTTGACTACCGGAGATATTTGTCTGTCAACAAAATATTGACTAGGTCTACCTTTTGACTGCTTATTAGGTATACTTAGATATTCACTTCTTCCTATACGCTCAATCTGTAAATCAGTTTGATTATTACTAGAATCAGTTTGCCTTATAACTGCAGTTAATATATCTAAGTCATAACTATTAAAAGTATAACTAGCTGTGCCTGCAGTTATGTTAGTAGTAACTTGTTCTATAGTCCAAAGGTTTACCCCTCTGTTAGACCAGTCGGCGAACATTATATTTAATGAACGCCGAGCTGTTTCTGCGTCGTATCCAGTTCTAAGTTCTATACCTGCTAGTTCAAAAGCTTCTTCTATAGCATCACCTATGCTTAGTGAAAAAGTTTTAGTACCAGAGGTAGCCATTACTCATAATCCTTTATACAATGTAGGACAATTAAATAAGTATCGCCTGAACTATGCCCAGTAGTTGTAAGTAGTAAGTCTCCATTTTTACCAGAGCCTGCTGTATTTTGTAAACCACCAAAGGGTCCAAAATCTAAAATACCGTCGGCACTAGGGTTTAACTCCATACATAAAGTGTTACTAGTAGCATTCCAGAATAAACCTATTTTAGTAAAGCCTAGTATTGAATAATAAACTTTATTTAGTTTTACTCCTGTACATGCTGCTCCGTCACTTTTACGTGCTGTTAAACCACTTACATCTACTTTAGCGACGGCACTTTCACCAGTACCGTCACTTACATTAGTCAGCTGAACTATAAAATCTTTATCACCATCTAAAATGGTTGTTGATGTTACTGCATCAGCCATAGTTTACCTCCCTTACGCGTCTGCGAATGGAGTAACCACAGTACCAGAAGCAAGGTTGATACCTTCTACTGCGTACTTGGCTGACCCTATAGCGGTTACTTTGATAACAGTACCAACTATGCCACCTTTAGTTGTGCCGTTTAATGTAATAACGTCATTACTTGCACCTGAAAAGAATGTTTTACCTGCTGCGTCACTTTTACCCATATATAATCCACCAACGAACTTATCTGTTCCGTCAGTTTTAATATCTAAGTCTGTAGCTGCAGTTTCTATAACAAAAGTAAAAGTAGCACCTAAGTTATTTAACTGATTAGGATCATCATCTCTACCAGGATCGGTAGCAACTATACTAGGTAAAGTAAACTTACCGTCAGCGTCATTACATGTAAGTACTTTACCTGCATGAGCGTCTACTGTTAAAGTGGTGTCCGCAGTTAAACTAACTACGTTAGCATTACCTGCTGAAATAAAACCAGCCAAAGATTTAACTGGTCCTGAGAATGTCGATCTTGCCATATTAAGTCTCCTTAATTATCTATCGTCTTGGCTTGTCTGCTAGGTCAGTCGATAGATTGTTAATATTTCCTAGAATTAAATTCTAACTTAATTACCCTCAAAAAGAAAGGGAGCCGAAGCTCCCTTACTTAACGTTTAATAAAAAACGCTTACCCCAGATTATTATGCTCCTGGTGAACCGAAAATGCCTCTCCAATCACTAAATCCGAAAGAATATCTTTCTCTAGCTTTGTATCGTACATTTCCTGTTTCAAAGTCTCCTTCCATGCCTGTTTGCATTGGAGATCTAACGAAGTGTTTAAGTCCGTTAGGTGCATCTGTTTTGATGAAGAAAGCATCAGTATCTGTAAGATAATGGTTTACAACGTAACCTTCTGGGAACATACCCATGTTTTTCATTGCGTTGATGTCATTATCAGAAGTGTTTACTCTTCCTGGAGAATTTAATATTCTGTCAGCTACAAACTGTAACTGTGGAGGAATAATTAATTTTCTCGCTTGTACATTTACTTTAAGTCCTCTTTCATCCTTAAACGCTGAAATATCAATTAGAGCATTCTCTAATGAAGTTTCATTTAAGTCAGCTGCAGTACTTGGCTCATTAGCCTGATCTCCACCTGTTAAAGATGGGTGGTCAGTGGTCATGAGTGGTTTGCCGTCTCCTCCTGGGAAGGAAGTTGAGAAACCATTATTAAGTACATTTGCTGCTTTCACTTGCTTAGTATTAGCCATTGATCTAGCTAAAGCTCTTGTGTATCTTGAAGAAAGACTATCATAAAGATTATCTTCAATAGCCTCTTCTGTTAACGCAAACGCTAAAGCTACAGTCTCATGGCTGTATCTAGCTGTGAAAGTTTCTTGAGCTGTGTCATAAGATACCGCAGCACCCTCACCTTTTACAGGAGCTTGCCCGAAACCTGATAACATAACTTCTTCCTCAAACGCTCTGTCTGAATTTTCTGTATCAAAAATTTCAGCGTGTTCGTTTTCGTATCTATCGTACTCAAGACCAAAAAGTGCGTTTAGTCCTGGTTCGAGTTCTTTTACTAATTGAGCTCTATTTATTGCCATTCTATATCACCTTTTAGTCGTTACCGAAAGTAGAAGCTGGGAATATAAAGTAACCTCTAGCAAACTCGCCTATAGAGTTGTTCGGATTATCCACGAAAGCAACCTGTTTAGCGATGCCACTATTAGTTGTAGTAGTCACACCTTCTTTTGAACGGTTATTGTTAGTATCACCTGCAGTTGTAGAGATTGTATGTACTTTACCTATATCAGCTTGAGTTGGAGTACCAGTGTACTGTGCCTCAT
>VTLG01006878.1_pt1 | contig 48507 bp, 62 predicted proteins | sample 4694571 | NCBI WGS metagenome assembly VTLG01 (sample SAMN12604809, study PRJNA352737) | marine metagenome | biome: ENVO:00000447; feature: ENVO:00000209|ENVO:00000569|ENVO:01000036; material: ENVO:00002151; isolation source: viral sequences binned using virsorter ... | reverse complement strand
AAAGCTTTATATACTTCTGATACTATGTAATTATACCAAGAGGTGAAAAAATGGTAGCAACAAAAGAAAACCAAAAAAGCACAGCTATGGACTATTTATCAGCCCCTCGTTCTGAGGGTTTGGTAGTAGCCCTATTATCATTGTTAGGATTTACGGCTCCTGACGGTGGAAGACTTCCAGCCGGAGTAAAATATGATACTCTTATCGCATTGAGAGATGTATTCTCAATCGAAGAATCATACGAAATTCGAGCCATGATAGGTTCGAGAATTGCAGAATTACAGGCAGGAAGAAAATCGGAAGCAAAAGCCAGAATTTCAGCATCACCAGATTCAATTCTGAACGCTGTAAAAAGTGGCAAACTTTCGTTAGACGAACTTAAGAAAGCTTTGGCTTCCTTAGAATAAGTCTAAAGTCGTAAGCACGGGGTAGGCTTTATATACTACCCCACCCTTACTTAATTACACTTAAAGCACGTGCCTTAAGGGGCCCAAGTTATAAGTTATCATTCGCTCGTTAGACATTCGATTTAGTTGGTCCCTCAACCTGTAAATGTTGAATCACTTTTATCCCTGAGTCCGGAATCAAATAAAACGCTGTAGCCATCCCTCGGCTTCGAAACCAAAAACTAAAAACGAAAAACTAAGATGAAACGTCAAGATAATCCTTATAACGTGACTCTACGCCTGACAGTTCGCTGTTTGCCCTGAGTCTGGGCCCAACCTTATTTTTTTTTCAACCACGTTGAAGTTTATTTACGCCACGAACCCCGCAATGTGGGGTGAGCGGCTATCTCTGAGTGATATACTATATAATACGGCTCAGTCGGGCAATAGGGCTCAATTAGATATTTTTAACATGCCTATATAAAGCCATCGAGGAGAAACATATAGCCCTATGGCTCTACTTAAGCATATAACTTCTCTATACGCGCACGTATATGGGACGAACTGAGATTGCTGAGTAAAGCCATATGGCTCTATTAGGCAAATGTGGGAGATAAAACAGAGCCCGTGTGCATCCGTTGAAGCACAGTATAGAGCTAAATAAGCTATATGGCTCTATAAGGCAATTAGCTCTACTTATCTAAGTAGCTATATTAATATATATAATAGGAGCTATATAAAGCTTTTGCTTAATTAGACAAATAGAGCCACTATATAAGAGATATATAGAGCTTTTTAACGTAAAGATAGATAAATCTCAGGTCTATACCTATAGCCCCCGATTTTGACCCAAACCTTTAAATACCTCTGTGACCCTGTATAATTGTGCCTCCAAGAGGTGCAAACATATAGAGGAAAAACATGAGTAGTATAGAACAACAACTAAACGAACTGATAAGCAACATGACCCCTGAGCAGATAAGGAAAGTCATGACACAGGTAAAAACAAATGGCCCTGTCAAAGTAGACAGCCGATACAAAGCCAAGCGTATAGCAATCACAGAGTTATACCATAAGTCAGCACCAAAGCCACATCAATTAGATGACTTCGCTGACTATCTTATGCACTCTGATTCTATCCGTGAGCAGGTGATGCACTGATGGATATAGACACAGTAAAGGCTTTTATCAGAGGTAAGGAACAGATGCCTATCTTACATGTTAAAGATAGTGATGACCCTGACTATAAAAGTATGAGAAAATTAATTATGGATATAAATCCTAACACAGAAGATTATATGCATAACATCTCAGCTAAGATGAATAAACTAATGTCTACCCTTAGACATATGGAGCCTAATGATTACAATAAGATAGTGAATACCTTTAAGAAGTATAACACCGATGATATGAACGGTGGCGGAGTTAGTGGTAAACGTATGTATGGATATGACCGTTCACGTGTGGATGGTAAATACATTAGACGTAGGAGAGTGAACTGATGCAAAAGATAAGTAGTTATAAAATTATATTCTATGATATGGATAATAACGAGGTAGATATACCTGAGAGAGCCATGTCACAAGCATATAGTGAGATAGACCAATGTATATACGAATGGGAGATAACCAATGAGTAAACATACGGATGAACTGTTGGATGCCGTGCATAGTATAGCTGAGATAATTTATATGGAATTACCTCTACGTTATCAGGATGCATGGTTAGAAGATATAAGAGCTAAAGGTATATGGAAGCCTGAAGTGGAGGATATAGAGTGACCCAAAGCTTTAAATACCTTGAAAACTATGTAATGACACAGGTAATGATATGAGTGAATTAAAACACCCAACGGATAAAGGAGCGACTGAGTTTATATCTCAAGTTGTTGCTGAGAGTAAGATAATGAATAGACTCTGTGACCTATGTTCTGAGGAAACATGGGACATATATGAAGAGTTGACTGATACGCATATGTGTGGGACTTGCTATACCTACATATGGAAAAACGACATAGCAAAACATATAAAACAATGAGTGAATATGAAAGAGAACACGGGGAAGACCGTGACATAGAGACAGATACAGTAGGAGTAAGAGACTACGTAGGAATGGGTATAGATGCCCGAACGCACCGTATGAAATCGGATTGGGATGAACTGATAGGTGACGATACCCTATATGATATGACAACATGGGAATTTAGAGATATGTTAGAACATAGAGATAGAGTTATGTTAGAGGTAGAAGCAGATGAACGCACTACAGCAGTAGATGATTTTATGGCTGAAGCAATAGATGCAGAACCACCTGCCCCGCATATACCAACCGTGATGTCTAAGCTGAAAGGTAGTGTAGACGTTCCAGAAGAATTTAAGTTCGCTGACGACACTACTTTCTATACTATGCTTAGAAATATATATCGTGGTAAGAATATACTGATAACCGGTCCATCCGGTTGTGGTAAGAGTAGTCTCGGTAAGATATTAGCAGATATAACCAATAAACCATTCTATGCGTTTAACTTTGGTGATACTATGAACCCTTCAGCTAAACTGTTGGGTGATACAAAGTATAGTGCAGAAGAAGGAACATGGTTCAAGCCATCTCGTTTTATCACTGCACTTATGGATAAGAGAGGTAGCTTCATGATGTTAGATGAGGTCACGAGAGATAGAACCGGTGACTTAGGTAATATCCTTATGCCTGTCCTTGACGGACAGAAGTATCTCGCACTTGACGAATCGGATGATGCTGACACCGTTCAGATAGATGACGGTGCCTTTTTCTTTGCTACTGCAAACATTGGTAGAGAGTATCTCGGTGCGTCACATGATTTAGATAGAGCATGGAAAGATAGATTCACCGGTGGTATATATGAGTTAGAGTATCTACCTCAGAAGAAAGAGCAGGAGCTACTTCAGAACCGTATACCCCACATATCCGACGCTGACGCATATAGAATCACTGACTTTGCATCACGTATACGCAACTTATACAATTCAGAAGAACTAAATACATCCGTATCTACACGTATGTGTTTATCTGTTGGTGAGTTCGTTGTCGATGGTATGACATTGATTGATGCACTAAAGCATGTGGTATTACCTTTCTATCCTATCCAAGCAGGTGACGATACAGAAAGAGTAAAAGTATTACAGACTATACAATCTATGGGTGATGAACTATGAGTAGGGTAAAAGATACCTATTGGCATAGTCTCGCACACTTGTGTATATCCGCCGGTCTTAAACCAGCAGAGGTAGCACGAGTTGTTAAGAACTCTTTTCCAAAGACTGAGGTCAATGGTAGACATATTGGTGCATACAAGCGTAGGCTTATCAACGAAGGAGTAGTAGAGAAAGATACACCTAAGACAGGTAGTGAACATGACCTTATACAGATGGCACATGAGATAGTGACATCCGAAGATATGTTTGTATATAACTGTTCGGTAGGTAGTAAAGTAAGAAGTTTAAAATGTTTCGAGTATAAAATGACTGAAGCAACTAAAGATATAGTGGATGATTGTGACGAATGGATAGCGAAGATAAAATAGAATACGCACCTAAGGGTATGTTCCCTGAAGATGACGCTGAAGATACTTATGATATAAGCGGTGACCTTGACGTATGGAATAGGACAGGGTCCGGTTATACATGGGGTAGTGGCACATCATGGTGGTCTACCGGTGGTAGCGGTTCAGTTAGTAGTATGTGGGGAGGCACCAGCCTATCCTCTTATACTCGACCATCTGACTCTATCCGTATGGCTAAACACAAATCACATATAGATAGTTTGTGTAAAGTATTAGACCCAACTGTCAAGCACACCCTATCATTCGGTGACCATGCAACGGGTGCTACTAACATGGAGACAGGACATATAGTAATCGACGGTTCCTTACTGAAAGGTAGCGACGCTAACTTAGATGTAGTATGTGGCCTTGCTATCCATGAGAAGCTACACGTTATACACTCCAAGCCTTTATATCAATGGCAGAAGCAGTATTTCCGTGACCACCCTCGTATGACATATGGAGAACGTGAGTTATTCCATAGTATAGAGAATATTATAGAAGATGAGTATATAGAACGTCAATTACATAAGACATGTGCTGGGTTCGTGACTTATATCGAAGCAGTAAAGAAACATTACTTCAATGATAAAGCCAAAGCTCTTGAGTATACAGGTGATGAATTTGCAGACGTAGTAAACACTTTACTTATGTTAGTTCGTTATCCGTCTATGTTAGACGCAGAGAGACGTAAGCAACACGCCCCGCATATAAAGTCCTTCCTTGCTTTCCTGAAGACAGGTATAGATAGTAGAGATGACACATATGCTTGTATCAATGGTATTTACATATATCTCAAAAATGTGTTCGATAAGTTATACGAAGACAAAGATGAAGATGAAAAAGATAAAGCCATGAAAAAAGCAACTGAGAAGATGGACAGTATAAAGTCTGACTTTGAGGGAGATGGCGTCAAGATGCCTAAGAGTATGGCTGACAAACTCATGGAATCATTATTAGAAGAAGCTACTGAAGCAGTAAAGCGTGGTGCACGTATGCATAAAGATGACAGTATGATTAAAGCTATGCGTAGTGTTGCCAAAGAGTTATCTGATTACAAAGACATGATGGATACTATATCCTCCCGTCTATCCAAAGAGATAAAAGAAGTAATAGATAGTGACTATGAGGAAGTGACAATCGCAAAAGATTTAGCACCTAACACAGTCCATACTAAGATTACATGGCAGAAAGCTATGCCTAAAGATGACCATATGTATAGATATAAGGAAGAGTCCAAAAAGATGAAACCACAAACTAACAAACTAAAACGTAAGATTGACTTATACGGTGACACACGTAAACTTACTATCCATAACCAAAAGCGTGGTAAGATAGATAAGCGTATGCTACATCGTATACCTATGGGTCGTATGGACTTATTCAAAGCTGACTTAATCAAAGAAGATAAACCATTGGATGTTTGTCTACTTGTAGATGAGTCAGGTAGTATGGGTCATATGACTATGAGTAAAGCACGTATGGCCGCTATATCTCTCAAAGAAGCATTGTCCGACAACCCTATGCTTAACCTATGGGTATTCGGTCATACTGCTGACAGTAGTAATAGAGGTGTGACAGAGATGACAGAGTATTGGTCTCCTTCTATGAAAGACCGACCTATGGCTATGGGTGCTATGAGAGCAAAGTATGAGAACCGTGACGGTTCCGCTATCGTTGCATCAGCAGATAGAGTAAAGAGACAGGCACATAATCCTGCAACTAACAAGTTAATGATAGTTCTATCTGACGGTGCACCATCCGCCGCAGGATACAGAGGTCATACTGCATACAGTCATACTGCTTCATGTGTCAAACATTGTGAAGCACGTGGCTGGAATGTTATACAAGTAGGCTTCGCTGGTTCTACTGAGTATATAATGAAACAATGTTTCACTAATTATATATATGTAGACGATACGGATACGCTCGGTGATAAGGTTTCTAAAATTATTAGAAAGGTGATAAAGGTATGATAAATGTAGAAAATAGAGATAGCGGGGCGAACCGCTATGATTGACCGACCAAGATTTCGAGAGCTACATCTATCAGAGATAGATGAAGATGGACCTGAAGGGTATGACTTAGTGCAACTCAAGATGGATGGTATATGGGGTTGTATGGTTATACGTGACTGTAAGTATGTTATATACTCACGCACAGGTAAAGCCAAACAGATAGGTGACTTACCACATGACAGATGGGATTCTACAAAAGAAACTATCTTACTCGGTGAGTTTATGAAAGGTAGCCATTGGGGTCACAAGATGGATATAGACGGTGACTTCTATGCCTTTGACTGTATCAAATACAACGATGTAGATATATTGAATGAGCCATATCATGTGAGACTTGACATAATGTCAGTAGTAGCAAACAAACAATTCCCTGATGACTTTGTTAAGCAACTACCAACAGTAGATAGTAATCTATGGTCTAACCTATGGTATAACGAAGTCATTGACCAAGCATACGAAGGTTTAGTATTTAAACGTAGTGATGCGTCATACTATGACAAACATGCGTGGGCAAGACTCAAGTCAGTAGTAGAGATAGAATACATGTGTATTGGTATGGAACCTGCTGACCCTGAGAGTAGATACGCTGGTCAAGTTGGTGCTGTAATAGGTAGCCTAACTGATAAAGTATGTGCCGTTCAATGTGGTGGTCTTACTGACGAAATGAGACGTGAGTTCACAGACCATCCAGAAAGATATGTAGGTCAAGTGTTTACTGCTAAAGGCAACGGATGGTATCCATCAGGTTCTATACGTCACCCAAAGTTCAAAGTATGGCGTGATGATAAAGAGTTTGACGAATGCACATATGACCAAATACCGGAGATTATACGTGAAGGTTAGTAGAATTGAAGTGATAAGACGGCTCTGTCAGAGAGAGTATGGAGCCAAACGCCCCACAGCACAACAACAGTTGGAAGTGATAAAGAAGTATGAACTTAACTTATATACTTCTGATGGCAAACGAAGGAGTAAAGAGGTGATAGGTAAAGCAATAGCGAAAGTTATTACCTCTCTATAGTTTACGGTGATAGGATAGAAGTGGAACACTCATTGTTTTACCTCTTAACCCGTTGTCCACCACGAGATGGGCAACAACAAACTGAATTTTTTCTGCTTCTATCCCACTAAAGAGACTGAGACCTGAACATACGCCCAAAAGCCACTGAGTAAAGATATAGACAGGCCACGCCGTCCAAAGTAGGCAAATCAGCCGAAAGTAAAGGTAGTAGGACAGTTCTATATCAGTGTCGCTGGTGAGGAGTTATAGATATACATTACTATGGAGTTAGGATACACATCTATACTTAGACCGGACACTTAGTAGGTGTATAGCGATATGGATGCTATACGTAAGAGAACCAAGCTTAGGAGGATAGCCTGACCATGTTTGGCGAAAGCTATCAGCTAATCATTATGCACTACCTTAGCGTCAAGCGAACCTACTACACATACCCCTGTAAATCTATCGCTGAAACATTCGCTGGAGTAAGGATGAGTATGGAATGCTACATAGTAGCGTGGTATATGCTGAGTTTTGTTTTGGGATAGTTCTCTCTCAGTCTCAAACATAGAAAGCTTTAAATAGTAGGTAAATATATATGATTAGTATGAAACAACGTAAAGTTAAAGTTCCCTACGAGGGGTATAGACTACCACCAAGTTCAGAGCAAGGTGGACAGTTTGTAGACTTTAACAAAGTGATAAACCGAAAGGTAGTGAGAAAGGTAAAGAAGAAAGGTAAAAATGGTAAGATTCAGAAAGTGTAGTAGATGCGGACAACACTTACAATACTTCCTTGATGACGTATGTGATGAGTGTAGAGAAGAAGAAAGACAAAGGAATTTTGGTGAATAATGGGATATACTAAATGCACCACGTGTGGATGTAGGTTAGCCCTTGAGTATGTAAGATATAGAGATACTAACGGTAGTCCTTACTGTTATATATGTTATTCGAGGTTATTATGAGTTATTGGACTGAAGATAGAAAACAAAGAGTAGTAGACTATATGTCAGGAATGATATTTGGTTATTGTATAGGTATGATTGTTGGAGTATGGATATTATGAAGTGGATTAACGGTCCACCCCACATGGAAGAAGCTATGTGGTATATACTACTGCCTATATTTATGGTTATATGGATGTGGATGATAATATGGGCATGAGCTATTGGGGGAACTGCCCTATATGCAAAGGACCACTTGAAGAAGTATACTACGGTGGTGGTGTGACTAAACATGAGTGTAGAAACTGTGTAAAGAATTTTGTAACGAGTATATACAATGACCCAAACGAATAGTAAGCTTAAACGTCTCTTAGATTACGAAGAGACAAAGGAAAGGTGTAAACCTATACGTAATCTTAATGCACTACTAAAAGAAGTAGAAAGTATAAACGAAGGTTGGACACCACGAGAAGTAGCGAGACATAATTTGAGACTAACAGCTGAAAAAAGAGCCATGCCTACCAATCATTATGGTATGGGTGAAGCACTGAATCTTGTATGGGCTATGAAAACCACATGGTTTATAATAATAACTATTATATTCTTAACTTAGCCATAGGGCTCTATATAGCATATAACGTAAGCTTTAAATAGAGCTATGCCCTATATATCTATATAGCTTATTGAAGCTATAGGAAACGGATGGCAAAGAATACAGGAAAGAATTTCGAGAATGAGATAAGAAAGAGCCTTGAGAAAGCAAATTTATGGTGGTTCAGAATACAGGATACAAACGATGTCAGTAGATTCGTCAAAAAAGCAGTGGCAGAAAAGCAACCAGCTGATTTTATGGCTGTGTATCGCAGTCGCCCTATCCTTATTGAGTGCAAAACCACTCGTAACCTTACTTCTTTCCCTCTATACTATGGTGGTAGCAGGTCTATACCTACACATCAGATTAAAATGGCACAACAGGCCCAGAGACATGGAGCATTGGCCTTTATATTTATTAGAAGAGACGAACCGAGAAATAAAAGAACGTGGGCTATAACCCCCGACCAAGCGGAGTATCTCTATAAAAAGAAAGATGGAAAGAGTGTTAATTGGAAATGGTTTCATGCACATGCATATGAACTTAAAAAACTTAAATCCCCTATTAGGTGGGAAGTTATATCACTACTTGAGGACAATCTGTGAACAGATTACCTTGTGTAGATTGTGGAGAGGAGATATATTCCTCTCATTTTAAAATTTATATGTGTGATGACTGTTTTGAAAGAAGATATTACCCTGAAGGTAGAAATGATAATTGATTGTTTTACGTTTTATAATGAACTTGACTTGTTAGAGTTGCGTTTGGAAGAATTAGATGAACATGTGGATAAATTTGTAATAGTAGAAGCAACAACCACCCACAGTGGTAAAGATAAAGATTTATATTATGCAAAAAATGCACATAGATATAGGAAATGGAAAGATAAAATAATACACACTGCAACCAACATACCCCACAACCCTAAGAATCTTTGGGAAGGTGAAAATAAACAACGTGAAACTATATCTCTTATACTTAGAGATTTACCAATAAACGAAAACGCTAAGATTATGATTTCAGACGTAGATGAAATACCTGACATGAGTATGATAACAGAAGATTGTTGGGATAAGGTCACAGGTTGTATTCAATATCATTATGAATATAACATAAACCACCTCAATGGTAGAGAATGGATAGGAACGGTATTATGTCGTAATTACCACATTGAATCGTATGGAGTTCAATACTTTAGAGATGCAAGATGGGATTTAGATAATAAAATTACGTCAGGATGGCATTTCTCATCCTTTGGGGATGCTGAGATGGTCTATAATAAACATATAAACTATGCACATGCAAATGACGATAAACATAAAGGGCAAACAATAAAAGATTTTGAGAGATATATAGAGGAAGGAATACATGCAGATGGAGAACAGAAGCATAAAATTATATATGAATGGACTGAAGGTATGCTTCCTATATCTTTAATGAGACGAAACCTTTAAATACCCCCTAAACATTATTACGTTAACAGGAGTTAAAAATGAATAAAACAGAAATATTCGACAAATGCTTTTCAGCGGCACAACATTATCGTGACACAGGAAAGCATAAGCAAGTGAACTTTAGGTATAATCCTGAAGTGAGAACTGAATTTGATTTCAGTTCATGGAAACACGAAAGAGACCACGACTCAGTGCGTTCTATCTTAGTAGAAGACATACGTTTATCTGCTAACGGAGACGTATACATCATGGGTATTGACAACAGGTATAACCTTAAGCAATACGCATCTCAGTTTCCACAACACCACAGGTCATATAGAATTGACAGGATGGTCTAAATATGAATGAAGAACAGCAAGAAGCATGGATTATAGAGAGAGCTACGTTCCTACGTCAAGTAGATGACTCACGATTAGTGATGTTAGCTATTGATATAGCAAACGAAGACCTTCAACAAAATGCTGATGCAGACGGTAATATAAAAGCATTCGATGCTATACCTTACCAAGTCGATTTTGAATGAGTAGAAGACCCCCTGTGGTAAACCCGCCGCCAAATAAGGCGGCGAACCCTCAGTGGTGGGAAGACGAGTCTAATCGTATGCGGTTACACCCTTCCTACTCTGAGTCTCTACACCCATCGAGGAAAAAATATGAGAAGAAACAGAAGAAACAACGACCCCAATGATATATTGGGACTAAACGAGCTATTAGACTCATGGATGGATATGATGTCTTTAGCATATAGCATAGACAACCCACAACCTATCACTAAGAAAGGTGCTCCTAAGAAGGATACAATGTCTTACGAAGACAGAGATAAAGACATAGCCTTTACGATAGATATGCCCGGAGTTGTAAAGAAAGATATAGAAATAGAAGTCGAAGACCACTTTATTAAAGTGTCTGCCGACTCTAATGGTAGAAACTATAACTACACAAGGAGATTTAAACCAAAGGTAGATGTAGATTCGGCAGTTGCTACTTTTAAGAACGGTGTTCTTGATATAGTAGTAAAGAAATTGGAAGAAAAGAAAGGAAGAAAGGTAAGTATAAAATGAACCAAGTAGGAACAATTAAGCGTATAGACCAATATGAACGTGTTTATGTCCCTAAGCAAATCCTCGAAGCTCTCGGTCTTGAGAAATCAACCGAAGAGAATCACGGAGGACACTGTGCATGGATGGAAACCGAACATGGTTTTATGCTTAAGAAAGTGAACGTAGAAATAGAAGAGTGAGCCAATACAAGAAGGATAACTTCACACGTATTTGGAACAAAGATAGCACTAAGTCCCGTGATACCCTTAAGCAAAAGGTTATACAGCGGGGCTTGGAGCCAACAGAAAAGAATTGTTTTGAATACTATATGGGTTTCATACGTGGAATTAGAGATAGAAGAGGTAATGTTTATCATTTAAACCCCTTTTATAACGAGAGTTTTATGAGAAGTATAGGAAAGAATAAATATGGAAGACCCCTTAAACACAAGAGTAAGAAGAAGAAGTGAAGAACTTACAAGCGGAGATTGGACTCCCTTTGTTAATAATATAGAAGATATTTTAGCAGAGATAAAGAAAGTAAAAGAAGAACTAATAGATTTAGATAATAAAATAAGTGAGACGACTGGAATGATAAAGAACTTAAGAAAGATATTGATAAAGTTGGAGGTCATTGATGACAGGTTCATCTTCTAAAGAGGATAATCTATCAAGTGCTGAGATGATGATGGCACAAGACCTGATGGAATCAAAAATAAGAGAAGCGAAAGCATCAACAAAAATGACTCATTTACTTATGATAGGAAATTTTAGAATGGAATTAGTGCCAAGTGCTGATTTAGATATAGAGAGAACTTTTAAAGATACTCTCGCATTCCTACATGAGAAGTATGGAGAAGAGTTATTAAAAACAGATAACCCAACACCACAAGGACATATGCATGGTTAAAACAGATAACGGAACAATGTTAGGCAAATGTGCCTTAGATGGGCAACCTATCTTTGACGGTATGGGATTTAGAAGTAAATACTGCACCGTTATGAATGGTAAGTGGGTATCTGGAGATGCACTGTTAAAGTTATATGATAGAACGTTTGAGGCTTTTCTGGCACATCATAACGATGCGGCAGAAGAGAAACAGATACTATTAGGTAAACTTGAGAAGTATGGGTGGCAGACCGACCCTGAGACTGGTAAGTTACGAAAGATAACAGGTAAGACCAAAGCTTTAAATAGGGATACAACAATGGAGAAAAAGTGATAAAATGGCTGAACAAGCAACAGAACTAAAGCTGATTGGTGGATTATTCCGCAATCAAAGTAAAAAAGGCGATGTCTATTACTCTGGAAAGGGTGAAGACGGAACACAATACGTTCTATTTAGGAACGCATATTGGAAAGAAGGTGCCGAAAACAAACCTTACTTTAGGCTACATCAGAAAGTGCCTAAGGGTAGTTCTATGTCCACCACAATGGACTGATGGACGGGTATAGTGATTGGTTAGAATCGAGGCATAGTGCAAGAGTATGGTTAGACAATTCTATGATGGCACAATGCCAATTCGCTTCTATTAAACCTATAGAAAAAAAGAAAACATATAATGGGCGAAATTTCAAAGAGTATAATTATGGCATTTATACGGAAGGTCAATCGAGGGATATTAAGTATCTATCGACGACTAATGTTAGTCATAGAAATCTTCAGAGCAAGTTCAGAGAAATCCTTAAAGAGGGTGTTAGCCCTTGTGAGATTCTTTGGGAAGTTCGACGGTCACTAAGTGACTACGCTGATTTCTATATTTATACGTTTACCCCGCTATATTCTAAAGGTTGGATAGAAGAAAGATATAGACCACCACTATTTGGAGATATAAACACATGGGAAATTTAGCAGACCATAAAAGATTAAGAGAAGAACAAGGGCTCTACAAAGAAGACCCCGGCAAGGGAGAGTATACAAAGCAAGAAGCTAACTATATTCCTTTCTTGGGTAACAATCCATCTGAAGAGAAACCAGCATTATATACTGGTAGATTTAAAGTGTCAGATGGTATAATAGAGCTTGAGGCTAAACGTAGTGGCGGTAAGCTACATTTAACATGTTTAGCTGACGAGAAGCATAATAGAGCCATATTCGAATGTGTAGAACGTTTTATAACAGCTATATTTGATGGTTCTGCAAGAGAAATAAAAGAAGCTGATGCTGAAGATTCTCAAATTGAGAAACTAAGGTCAGAACTCTCTCAAGTTGAAGATGAGAGAGATGATTTAGTAGAAACACTACAAAATCTTAAAAAGATAATGGAGAAATAATGAAAAAAGCATTTATAACAGGAATAACAGGACAAGATGGTTCTTATCTTGCAGAGTTATTATTAGAAAAGGGATACGAAGTGCATGGATTAGTTAGAAGACTAAGCACCCCCAATCTACGTAATGTAGAGAGTATAAAGGATAGGATAACTATACACATAGGAGATATGACAGATAGTTCATCCTTAAACAAAATAGCAAGAGAAGTAAAACCTGATGAAGTATACAACTTAGCCGCACAGAGTTATGTTCACGCTTCATGGAGTTCACCTGTAGCTACGGTAGATATAACTGGTGTAGGGACATTAAGAATGTTAGAAGCTTTTAAAGATACAGGAGCTAAATTTTATCAAGCAGGTTCTTCTGAACAATTTGGTAACTACAAAGGAGGTTCTATTATTACTGAAGAAAGTATAATGTCACCTCGTAGTCCCTATGGTTGTGCAAAGGTATTAGCATATAACTTAGTTCGTAACTATAGAGAGAGTTATGGTATGTTTGCTGTAACTGGTATATTATTCAATCATGAGTCTGAAAGACGAGGGTATGAATTTGTTACAAGGAAAATTAGTAATGCTGTAGCAGAGATACATCACGGTGTATCAGATGAATTGACCTTAGGTAATATACACTCTATTAGAGATTGGGGATATGCACCTGATTATGTAGAAGCTATGTGGAAAATAATGCAATTAGATGAACCTAATGATATAGTTATAGCCACTGGTAAAACATATACAGTGAGAGATTTTTGTGAAAGAGCCTTTGAACACGTAGGTTTAGATTGGAAAAAATATGTTAAAACGTCAGGTGAATTTATTAGACCTGCTGAATTAGATTGGCTTAGAGGTGATTCTTCTAAAGCAGTAGAAATGATTGATTGGGAACCTACTGTAGATTTTTATGAGTTAGTTGAACGTATGGTAGACAATGATATAAAACTGGTAGGTGAAAGTTTATGAACTGGCCTCTCATGAAAAATTCTATAGATTTTGATATGAAAAAGGTAATGACAGAATTTATATATGATGATGTTAAATTTACTAATGGTGAAAAAGTTAAGGAATTTGAAAGACAGTGGGCTGAATGGGTAGGAACTAAATATGCCTTATATGTTAATTCAGGTGGAAGTGCTAATTTATTGTTATTAGATGCTGTAATGGAACAGTATTATAAAGATGACTCTAATTATATTATAAATAGAGCGCCTATAGTTCTAGCTCCTTCATGTACATGGGGAACAACTATTGCACCTCTTATGCAATTAGGTTATGATATAAGATATTGTGATATAGATACAGAGACATATAGTTTTTGTGAAGAACATATGGAACAAATCAGAGATGAAGTTAAAGCTGAAGGAAAATTAGGACTTGAAATAGTTTGGATTACACATTTATTAGGTTCCCCTTGTAATATAGATAAGATTAAACGAGTATTTCCTAACGCTATGATATTAGAAGATTGTTGTGAATCACATGGTGCTACATTTAAAGGACAAAAGGTAGGAACGTTTGGAAATGGTTCTACTTTTAGTTTTTATTTTGGTCACCATATGACTACAATAGAGGGTGGAATGATTAACACCAACGATAAAGATTTATATGAATTAATGAGAATGAAACGGTCACACGGTTTAGCCAGAGAGACTAGCCCTGAGGTGTTTGATACAATAAAGAAGGAACATCCTGAATTAGATGAACGTTTCTTATTCCCAACTACAGGATATAATTTAAGAAATCAAGAGATAAATGCAGTGTTAGGTATAGAACAGTTAAAGAAACTAGATGAATGGATAGATATAAGAAAGGAAAATTTACATTTATTCAATAAAATGCTTAGTAAGTTTGAAGACCAATTTCATCCAGTATATGAAGAAGGAAACTCTTCCTATGCTTTAGCCTTTGTATGTAAAGATAGAGAGATTAAAGAGAAATTAGAACCACACTTAGCTTCTAATGGTATAGAAACCCGTCCTTTCTTAGTAGGTAATATATTGAGACAACCTTTTATAAAACATAAAAACCCAGAGAGTTTTACTAATGCTGAATTTTTACATAAGAATGCTTTTTATATAGGTAATAATCAATTCATTAAGAGAGAATGGTTTAAAGAATTAGAACAACTAATCAGAGATATAATATAATGGAAATACACGACATTGTAAGATACTTACACAACGTAAGAAAGAAAGATGGGTCTGCCAATCCTATTATAGGAGAAGACGAATTGGGAGTAGTAGCTACCCTCAGCTACCTATTAGAAGATAACAACTTTGTTATTAAAGCGTATAGCGGAACTGGCAAGACCGTTATCATGGATGCAGTCTTCGGACTACTTCCAGAGGAATACTTCCACACGATAGAACATCTTTCAGAGACAGCAGTTTGGTATGATGCTGATAAAATCAATCGTGCCAGATTCATAGCAATTCCCGAAGCTCAGAAACTTCCAGAGGGAGTAATGGAAGTAATAAAGACTTGGGGAGACCAAAGACCTGCCATGAGGAAAAAGACTGATGTGACCACGCAGGATGTCACCGAACAGAAGCTCAATGCTAAATACGTATTTATGTGTGTAGCAGTAGAGAATCAGAAAGGTAGCACCTACTTCGATGCTGAATTAGAACGTAGGTGTATGATAGGTCACACAAATCCTACCGTCAAACAGACGGATGCAGTCGTAAAGCATAAACTGATGGATAGCGCAGTTCCTAAAAGCTTTATGACAACGATGACCAGTGAAGAGATAGACGCATTACAGAATCATATCATTGATGCTGTAGGTCGTAGAGATGACGAGAATGCAATACTTCTACGTAATCCTTGCGCACCCTTTATCTCTGAGGCCATCCCTACTTTATTCCCTGTATCGAGGAGTAAAGTTCAATACCTATTGAAAGTAATAAACGCTGTAGGCCGATTCTACCCAGATGAAATTCTGAAAGTCGAGAAGGATGGTGTTACCTACGGTTTATTGACCCCTAAGCATACTTGGTTGGGTCTACGCATCTACCTCAATTCCTTCTTGAATGAATGTTTGCATATGCCATCGCACGGAACGGATGTCTTGAAATTGTTTCCTGACACACGTATCGATAAATTTGGACTTGCAGGTTCAGACATAGTTAAGATGACTAGTAGGGAGATTCGGACTGCGGCTAAGTCTGCGGGTCTACCATTTACAAAGATAGAACCAATAGTAGAAGGACTAGTGTTTACTGGTTTCTTAGAAACAAAAGAAGAAGATGGTAAGAGATATTACTTTAAAAGTCCTTTACTGAGAAGTCCAGCTTCTAAAATTAATTGGAATGAATTGATTGACGCAACTAAGGATTTCACAGATGAATACTGGTCAGATGTATCTGAAGAGTATAAGTCTAGGTTTTGTAAAGACGTAGAAGTGGTTGACCCTTTTACTGGTGAGACTGTGAAGATAGCGAAGGATGCCAGTAGCCCCACTGATATGGATGTGGTTGGTGGCGACTTCCCAGAAGAATTTAAAACTAAAGCAGATTATGAATGGTATTTAGAAAATGAATGGAATGAAGTAGAGTTCCTGTTAAATGCACAGGGTGACTACAAAGCGATTGATATTAAAAAGATAAAGGAGTTTATAAATGGACTTTGAAACATATAAAGAATGGACAAGAGAAACAGCAGTGTATCCAGTAGGAAAGACCACTGTAAATGGAACAGAGATAGACTTAGAAGAACAATATCTAGTCATGGGTTTAGCCAATGAAGTAGGTGAGTTCTTGGGTAAGTGTAAGAAGCAGATGCGTGGCGATGGCGTTACGATGGATGATAAGGTAGCTGAGTTAGGTGATATCTTTTGGTATTTAGCTAGACTCATAGATGCATATGACCTTAGACATCAAGATATACTACATGCTAATTTTGCCAAGTTGATGGATAGAAAAGAACGTGGAGTAATTAAAGGTGACGGGGATAATCGATAACTCTAAAACTGAACAACGTAAGAAGTGGTGTGATTTATTACACGCTGCTTGGATGTTCCACCAACAACAAGTAAAAGAAGAATCAAGTCCTATTATTGGGGCTGAGATAAGTGACGACCAGTTGTTCCATATGGGTTGTTCTGTAGCAATACAAGATGCAATAGCTCTTATACAACAATTAGAAGCCTATGGTTATTTCGAAGAGATGGACCATGATGGTGAAGATTTATCAAAACCGGGGCCAGCAGGATGATTGACTGGTTAGCTGAATATGATAGCCCTAATCATATAGATATAATGATATTTGGTATATTTTGGACATTTATTATGACTGAGTATGTATTATGGAGAATTAGATAATGGATATAATACCTTTAGAGATTTCATTTAAAGATGAACTAAGAGTATATGTTATACAGATTGTTTGTTGGAGTTTATATCTATGAAAAAAATAATGGAAGAGTATAGCACTACCTTTTTTAAGTGTGCTCAGGATTGGCCTAAAGAAATATTAAACGATGTATATAAGTTATATGCCTACTTGAGAGTAGCTGATGAGATGGTAGAAGGTGAAGATTATGAACATGATTACAAAGAGTGGAGAAAGGTTATAGAGCAATTCCATGAGGTTTCAGACAAGTATGAGTTTGAAGGTCGCTGGTTAGAAGATTTTCATCAGTCTATGTTTACTGATTTAGTTAAAAAGAAACACACTATTAACTCTATGTTAGAGTATAGTAAAGGTTCATCTGAAAGTGTAGGGTGTATGATGGCACGTATACTTGGTGCACCACCTGAAGCAGATGAATATGCACGTTCATTAGGTAGAGCATATCAGATAATAAACTTTGTAAGAGACTATAAAGAAGACGTTAAGAAGGGATACCATTATATAGGACCTAATCATGATATATATATTAGACTCTTTTTAGAGAACTTAGAAGAAGGTATGAAAGGTATACATTATATACCTGAAGACTTACATGGACCTATACTAATGGCTAACAAAGAGTATTTAAAACTAATAGATGGAAAAACCCACGTACTATAAAGCATTATGGCATAACTGTAATAGATGTCGGATACACTACATGAGTGACGAACCTTCACTAAAAGCATATCTATGTGATGATTGCTGGATAGCTATACCTCATTTTACAGTTAAAGCCAAGCCTGTAATAAAACAAAAAAAGGTTAAAGGATATAGCTGGAAGGAGATAGCTTTATATACTATTGGCAACCTATTATGTTTAACGGTAATTGGATATTACCTATTATTTAAATAACCATGAGATGCAACATATGTGAGAAGAGTGCCATTGTATGGACATATGATGGTAAATGGAGATGCGTTCACTGCACTCCAAAAGAGTTTAAATGGAATAAAGAAAAGGGAAGATACGAATGATATACAAAGGATATAGAATAAACGAAAAGAGAAAGAAGGGAAAGCTTTATATATGTAATTGCATATATGGACACATGAATTGTAAATGCGATGGAAATGGAGGAAAGAGAGATGCAAACGTTTCTACCAGTAGCTAACTTTAAACTGTCAGCAAAGATGCTAGACTACAAACGCTTAGGTAAGCAACGTGTAGAAGGTATGCAATTACTAAATGCTATGAAACCTGACTACCCACACAAAGGTTGGCTTAGACACCCAGCTAAGATTATGTGGGAAGGTCATGAAGACATGCTTAAGAAGTATGTCAACACTATGATTAAAGAGTGGATTAGTCGTGGGTATAATAATACTATGCAGTTATACGACTATGACCCAAGTGCACCTATGCCTGACTGGTTCGGTAATGACAAAATACACCAGTCACATAGACTTAATTTATTACGTAAAGATTTTCAATATTACTCACAACACTGGCCTGAAGAAGCAATCGAGTTTGCTAACAGTATAGAAATGTATCCATACTACTGGCCTGTGGGTGATAGACTTAGAGTGTCTACTCCAGATAGGACAGGCACACGTTGGGAAGACGAGTTATGAAAGTACCACTAATAGGAGTCAGTAGCCCTTATACTAAGAATTTAGAAACAGGTGACGACCAAGTTGTCATGTGGGCAGACGGTAAGAAATCAGTTGAGAAATCTCCATATGAACCTTATTGTTATGCCTCTGATATAGACAATGGTGATGAATATAACTTAACAGGGCAACAGGGCTCTGTTTATCTACGTAAAATGCCTTATAGAGCTGGTGAGGAGCTTCCTAAGGGCATTATGCTTGATGGAGCCAGAGAGAATATTATGGATAGGCTCGTCATTGAACACCCAAATTACTTTTATGGATTTCCAAATAACCAACCCCTAAAAACCCTTTGTTTTGATATAGAGACACACTCACCCGACGGGTCGTTTCCCTTCGGGGAAAACTACCCCGTGGTGGCAATCGGGATTGTCACCTCAACAGGAGAGCGTGAAGTCTTTCTATGGGATGGAGAATGTGACAGACAAGTATTAGTTGATTTCGCAAGATTTATTAAAGAATACGACCCCGATGTAATCTACGGTTATAATATGGTAGGTTACGATGTCCCACAAATACTATTCAGAGCATCATATCATGGTATGCGTAACTATAAAAAGTTACTTAATCGGGACGGCTCTGATTTTGGTTGGATACCGTCGGAAAACACAGACGACCTTCGCATGAAAGCAGGTGGTCGAGTGATAGTAGATTTACTACGTCACACAAGACTTGATTATGCACTATCAGGATTACCACGTGGTCTTAAGCCTGTAAGTCGTCACTTTGGTTTAGAACCTATTGAATTAGATTTTAAAAGTAAAGTGCTTCTTGATTATGAGCTTTCTGAAATCCACGATTATGTCCTGTCAGATGTAGATTGTACTAAGTTTTTGTTTGACCACTACTTTCCTAGGATGCAGTTTACGGCAGAATTCATAGGTGTGCCATTGGAGACATATATCAACGCACCTGCTTCTTATGTTACTAAAATTTTACAGGGTAGAGCATTATACGAACAGAACATAATAACACCCGACGTAAATAGAGATAGACACCCACAAATATATAGAGAAGATAAGGGTAATTTCCAAGCCGCTAAGATTGAATTATTTGAACCGGGATTCCATGCAAAGAACATAAAGGTAGATTTTTCTTCCTATTATCCATCTATAGCTATGGCTCTAAATCTAGGTCCAGATACTACTAGAATCGTAGGATATGAAGAATATAGTGAGAAATTAGAGCATAAAGATGGAAAGCTTTATATACCTGACTCACAGATTAATAAAAGAGTCATCGTCGAAATTGACAGTGATAGGAAAAGTTGCCTCTATTCTATGTGTAAAGAATTCACTGAATTGAGAAAACCCTATAAAATGATGGGCACGAAGGAAGGTGACAGTAAAAGTAATGCTTTGAAAATCATGGTGAATACTTTCTATGGTGCTAACACTAATCCTTACATTAATTATGGCGATATGGCGACTGGTCTCACAATTACCGGAGTCGCTCGTTACTTATTGGAACATGGAATTAACCTCATCAGAAAGAAATATGGTGAGAAAAGTGTCGTATATTGTCATACGGATGGTATTAATACTAATGTGGATATTGATTGTGATTGGCTTACTAATAGACTTAGACTCGTCCTTGAAGCGTCTATACCGAACGTAGATGCAAGTTTTATATCTTTAGACAAAGACACTTATAAAGAAGGTTATTGGATACAGATTGGTAATTATGTTTTAAGAAATCCAGATGGTAGTCTAACTAAACACGGGTCTACTTTAAAAGCGTCTACACGTAGTCGTTTCTACAAAAATACATTAGATAGAATAATTGAGGGGCGACTGGCAAATAAGACTACTACTTTAGTAGATGAAGTATATGATTTTGATGATTTAGAAATAGAAGAATTTTTACAACGTAGAAGATTAAATAGGAAGTTGTCAGACTATGTGTCTGAAACAGATATGATGATAACCTTAGCAGAACAAGGTGAAAGTATAGGTATAAAAGCAAGACCTATGACTACGTATGAATATTATAAGACCAAAGATGGTTATAAAATAAAAGAGTTGACTGGTGGTAAATCTGAACTCGACGTGAGATATTACTGGGATATTGTGTCTCGGCTACTTGATAAGTTTGGACTCAAACATTTAGTAAGAAAAAATCCACCTCTAACAATCTTAGATAAGAAACAAAAAAGTTTAATGGAGTTTGTGTAGATGGTAGCTAGAGATTATGATGATTACATGTGGTATACAAATGTATTTGATGACAAAGAGTTAGAACAAATAATAGAAATATCAAAGGAATATGAAACTAAAAGAGCTACGATAAGTGGTGAACGCGAAGAACATAGCGTGAGAAGTAGTAACATTAAATGGCTTAGTTTTGACGAGAGAACTAAATGGATATATGACCGTATTATAGGATATATGGAAGACGCTAACTCTAAATTGTGGGAGTTTGATTGGAATGGAGCAACAGAAGCAATACAATATACTGAATATTTTGATGTAAAAGAAGGACATTATGATTGGCATATGGATGTATGTTCTGACAATCCACAACGTAAAATATCAGCTGTGGTTCTTTTAGATGATGATTACGAGGGAGGATTGCTTGAACTTAGGTCAGGTAGTGGTGTTAGTCATTTAGAAAGAATTAAAGGCAATATTGTAGTTTTTCCGTCATATATGTTACATCGTGTAACGCCCGTAACAAAGGGCACTAGAAGAAGTCTAGTTATATGGTCAGGTGGTTCTCATTATAGATAAAATATATATTATTTGGCACAAAGAAGATTTAAAAAAAAAGATTGTTAATGATGTTAAAGAGTTATTTCCTGATATACCTTATGAACTTATAGGTCCTATTGATGGAACTGACCCTGAGTTCCCAGAATGGTTAAGGAAAAGTGATTATAAAGTTTTACCTAATTGGAAACAAACCTCCGCACCTAATCCTAAAACTACAGCAGATTTCGATATAAAGGGTTATTTGAGTAGAACTAGTGGTGGTACTGGAGGAATAGCTACATATCACACACGTGACCATAAATTAGGAGAATTAGCATGTGGTATAGCTCATTATACTGCTTGGTATACTGCTAAACAGGATAATGTTGAAAGAGCTATATTTTTTGAGCAAGATGCTTGGTTAGATAAAAATCGTGTAAGTGAAATAAAGGAATATGTAAAAAAATTAGAAGAAATTGATTATGATTTTATATATCTTGGACATGCAGGAGATTCATTAGAGAAACACCAACAGATAAATGAATGGTTAGCTGAACCTTCATTTGTTTATTGTCTACATGCATACTTAGTTACTAAAGAAGGTATAGATAAATTAGTAAAGGAATATAAAGATAATGTTTGTGTTGCAGATGAATACGTTCCTGCATTATTTGTTAATAGGAGTAAACCTGATTTCAAAGGAGGTCACTTTGGATATCATCCTTCACTTGAGCATATAGAACATACATTAAAGGCTTATTGTATAGATTTAGATAGACATATAATGCGTGGTAATGTATTTGGAGGATATAATGGGTTAGTAAGACAATATCCAGCAAATATAGCAGGTAGTGGAACTGAATTTTCTGAATATTATCGAGAGACACCCAATATACCTGTATATGTAACAACGTTAAATAGTAGAAAGGACCGTGTTGATGGTATTAAACAAAGGATAAGTGAGTCTAATTTTACAGATTTAGATGTAACTATAGGGCAGTGGGCTAAAGAAGGTAAAGATATAGATAATAAATATTTAAAGGATAATAAAATTAATATATATCCTTATTGGAATATAAATAAAAAAGACACTACAATCGAAGGTTGGTTTCCTGATGAACAAATTCATTGGTTTGCCAGAGATATAAATAAAAATGAAATTGGTTGCGCTCTTGGACATATTAACATGTGGAAAGAAGCTCAACAAAACGAAGATGATATAGCTATATTTATGGAAGATGACTGTTGGTTTTCTAAAAATTGGCAATTATATTTACGTGTTGCTTTAGATAAATTAAAAAATCACGATTGGGATATTTTTTATCTGTATACTGACCATATGAGACCATGGGAAGATATAGAAGATAATTTCTTAGTAATGCCTAGATATACGTATTGTACTCTTGCGTATGTTCTTAATAAAAAATCTATTAATAAATTATTAGAGAGTAATTATACTGAAAACCTTATACCTTTAGATGAATTCTTTTGTTCTATCATATATCCACACCCTAGAGATGATATAAAGGAGTTGTTTGATATTAAATTTAATGCATTTAGTTTGGCTGAAGATGTTATGACGCCAAGTAAAATATGCAGACAACCTCCCTCAGAATTAAGAGAAAGTATGATAGAAGAAACATATGCCAATCCTTCTTGGAAAGGCAAAGCTTTAAATAGTAGTGGTGAATAGGTATAAAGATGATAATACAAAATAAAGAATTTGATACTTGGCCTGTGATAACACATGCAAATGGACCGGGAAAAGAATCTAACATTTGGAAAGAGATTTCTAAGACTTCTAATTTTATTAAATCTGATACCCCTGTAAACCCAGAAGACGCAGACCTAACTATATTGTCATGGACTGTTCCTAAAGAAGATACTATATTGCAGGAATGTTTTAGACAAATGAATATACAGCCTATAATGTTAGAAATAGAAAAACCTTTTAACTGGTTAGATAAAATAAAAAGAGTTAAAGATATCTTACCATATATAGAAACTAAATACGTCATGTGTTTAGATAGTACTGATATAGTTGTTAGTACTGATGAAGCAGTAGGTAATATATGGACTGATTTAATTGAAAACTTTGAAAATACAGGAGCTAAATTATTATATAATGCTGAAAAATATTCTTGGCCTGAGCCAGAAACTAATAAAGGTATAGATAAACCTAATAGAATGAAAGAATATATAAAGGCTTTAAAAACTACTGAAGAATTTGAAACAAGGGTTTATAAAGACCTATTAGGTAGTAATTATTGTAGGTTCAATTCAGGAGCATTTATTGGAGAAACTAAGTTTACATCGTTATTTTATAACAGAGTATGGAACCATACAGAATTATTTTACGAAGAAGGACAAAATGAAAATATATTTGGTGGAGACCAAGGTTTTTTAAGAATATATCAACCTGAGTTTTTTCCTGAATTAAGAATAGATTATAATTGTAGTATATTTCATTGTTTAGCTGGTGTAGAAGATAAGGAAGTCGTTATACATGTTTGAACACGAGACCAGTAACCTAAAAATACAAAATAAATTACACCCTGAATTATGGGCTTACGATTTGAATCCTGATAAATGGGAAAAAAAATATATACATTATCAGACACGAGTCAGGGATTGGGATAGTATAGTAGATGAATTAGGTCCTGAACTTTATTCTTGGCCTATATTTACAGAAGAATTTTGTAGACATATTATGGAAGAAGCAGAATATCAAGATATATGGACAGTAGATAGACATTATCATTACCCTACCACAGACTTTGTATTGACTGAGATAGGACTTGATGACATATATATGAAAATGTTAAGGAAATACGCGTTTCCTGTAGCACGTCATGTTTGGGGTTTGACTGGAGAAATGTGGGATGAAAAGATGAGCGCTGAGAATTTCTTAGCTAAGTATTCACCTGACGCTCAAGGACATTTAGATAGTCATATAGATAGCAGTCAATACAGTATAACTCTTGCACTCAATAATGATTTTGTAAAGGGTGGTACATTCTATCACCGACAAAAGACTTTAGTTAAGGTAGAACCCGGATATGTTTGTTTATTTCCACAGATAACTCATAAGCATAGTGGTAGAGCTATTACAAAAGGTACTAGATATATAATAGTGTCTTTCTGTAAATCCGGTGATATATAGGCATAGCTTTATATACTAGCTTCTTCTATGTATATAAAGGACAGCACGTTATGCTGCTCCTCTTATGAGGATATATGGAAGAAAACGAAACGAAACCTTTAACTGACTACCTGAGGGATGCGGAAGTTAAAATAGTATGGAAAGAAGAAGACCGAACTAAGGTCGGGCGTGGAAAGATAACGAATGATGATGAAAATTTTGTTTATTTAACTGGAGAAAAGGGAACAGTTATTGTTAATAAGAGTAGTATTATAGCTATTAAACAATGAAAATTGTCTTTAATCTAGATGATGTTATATGCACACCAGCTAAAGGTATAAAATTTGGTGTTACTGATTATATAGATAATTGTAAACCTATAGAAGACACTGTGGAATTTATGACATGGTTAAATAAATCACATCACATCACTATTTGGTGTGAAAGACCTAATGATTTAGCTGTAAAAATGCAAACAGAACAATGGTTAAGATTACATCAAGTCCCTTATGATAGGTTAATATTTGATAGACCAAGTAATTATATAAACGTAGATGAAACACCATCACATGCAAAGTTTTATAAAGCCCTTGGGGACTTAGGTATAATAGCAGAAATGTACGAGGAATGGAAAAATGAAAGACAAAGAGAAAGTAGCAAATCTGGTGGACAAAAAAGTAAACACTAGAAATGCTAACATGATAGATAATACCCAAAGGGAAGGTGAGACACTAGGTAGTGTTGGGCCTTTTGTGAAGGTAACTTGGAATGATGCAGCAAGCACATTCAAGGCATATAGAATAAATGCAGATAACCCATCTGAGCATCTTACAATATGTGAGACAGTTGGTGAAATGGTAGCAAAAGACGACAAAGCAGTCGTTATAGTAATGCACGGCTCTCAATGTGACGGCTGTGACATAATGGCAATACCAAGAGATTGGTGTCAAAAAATAGAAATATTGGAAGTAGTAGGGGAATGTATAGAGACTTCGGAATCCCAGCAAGAATCGCAAAACCAAAAACCAGAGAAGAACTCGAACAATTAATAGAGCAGTATAATGGTAAGAAGAGCTGTTATACCAGTGTCTATGCCTTTGACGATGATAAAGGCTATGAAAGCGCTTATATCAATACTATATGGTTTGATTTTGACCATAAAAGGGATATAGACAAATGCTTAAAAGATGTGAGAAAGTTCTATAAACGTTATTGTAAACCTAATAATATAACTCCTAGAATATATCTTACTGGTGGTAAGGGATTTCAGATGAATATAGATTTTCATTCGTTCTTAGATATACCTCCAAGTATGAAACGTAAAGCTTTAAAGGAGTATCTTATGCATTTGAAAAAGAAATATTTCTTATCTACTCTAGACGAAAGATGTATTAATAATTCTGTTTCTTGTATGAGGCGTATACCTAATACCCACTATGTTTCTAATTTAACTGGAGAATCAACTGGTATATGGTGTACACAATTTTCGGTAAAAGATATGTTAAGGTTATCTATAGAGGAAATGTATGCTGTGGCTCAGGACGGTCCTAATGAAATTATAGAAATCGAACGTAGTAAACGTGCTCAACGTGATATGTTAGACTTTATATGTGATTTATATAGTGTGCCTCATACTGTGTCAAATAGTGCAGATTACTTATATAGGCAACTCTACAAAGCATCAGAAGTAGAAACGAGTAGTTACCCAACTGAGGGTAATTTTACTTTAGATTTAGGAAAGTTAGATAACGTTGTAGAGCGTTCAGGTAAGATAATTGCTAGGTGTCCTGCCTGTGCACAACGTGGAAGAGATAGTCAAGGAAACCACTTGGTTATATTTGATAATGGGGCATATAGTTGTATAGTTGGTGATGCAAATCATAGGAAAGAGATATATCAACTAGCAAGGAAAGCTTTAAATACTAGCAAGGAATAGATATATATGGCTAATTTAAAAAGATTGACCGATAGGGTCAAAAAGTTAGAAAAATGGAACGAAGATAATGGTGATGGTGATAACGCCATGAACATGCATTATCTAATAAGAAGTGTTCGCCAAGCGGGTGATATGCTTCAGAGTGAACAGCAGAACTTTGCTAATTTCAAAAATTTAGTTTTTGAATGGATGTCAGACAGAGAGCATGGTGATGACTGGAATGAATTCATCAAGGAGAAAGAAGATGCCGTTCAAGAGCAACCGACAGAGGAAGTACCTGTACAAGAACAAGCCGAAAGTAGCGAAAAAGCTATCGAAGAAGAAGAGTAGAGGTAAAAAATAATGGCACGTAAGAAATTTAAAGATACAAGTGCCAATCGTAAAAAGAGATGGAGTAAGAAATCCCCTATGGCACGTACTGGAAAACAGAATGGTTCATGGAAAGGTGGAAAATCCGCTCATTATTATAGAAGGAAAGCTAATGCTGGTAAGAACGAAGTAGTACACCATGTAAGTGGTGGTAAGAATGGTAAGGGTAAACCCGGCGTTCATACTGCTAAAACTGCCAAAAAGAGTAACCTTAGAAAAGTAACTGCTGCACAGCATAATAAATTACATCCGGAAAAGGGACGTAAAGCCGCAGCAGCTAGAAAGCGTAAAACTACTAAACGTAAAACTACGCGCAAAAAAACAAAAACAAGGAGAAAAAAATAATTATGTGCTGTTGTAACGACTGTAAATGTGATTGTAACTGTTCAGAGTAATGGTAACAACAACTCAAGTAGCTAAACTACGTAAGAAAAAAGGCGTAGAAACAATATTGGTGGATTATAAATAATGTACGAATATCATGCTACTTTGGATAGAGTAGTCGATGGAGACACCGTCGACTGCTGGATTGACTTGGGATTCAAATGCCAAGTTCATAAAAGAATACGTTTCTATGGTTTAGATACATGGGAATGTAGAACAAGAGATAAAGAAGAAAAGAAAAAGGGTCTAGCTGCAAAAGCTAGAACTAAAGAATTGTTGGAAAATGGTAAGTTTAAGCTTTTATCACACGGTCTAGGTAAATATGGACGTGTGCTTGGAGAATTGTTTGTAGAAATTGATGATGAATATATGTCTGTGAATTCTATACTTCTCGAAGAAGGTCATGCTTCTACTTACTACGGTGGAAAGAAAAAGAAACATAAATGAAAGGACTCATAACATCATTACAGCCCAAGTATGAAGATATATTTTTTTATAACATAGACAAAATGCGCAATGAATTAGGTTGCGACTGTCCTATAGAAGTATGGTCTTGTGGTAAAGAATTAAGCGTAAGAACTATAGCTAAAATTCAATCTTTAGAAAACGTATTTTTAGTTAATACAGAAGATTTTGAAGAAGGAAGAGCTGAACACTGGGCTGGATGGCAAATAAAAGGTATAATGTATAAATATACGAGATTTGATGAAGCTTTACTATATGATGCTGATAATATTTTTTATCAAAATCCTTGTGTTATATTCGATGACGAAGGATATAAAAAGACAGGTACATTTTTCTTTAGAGATTTAATATGGTTGTGGGATTTACATCCTGATACCGATGAAGACGCTGGTTCTCATCCTAGATATGATAATAAATTTAGAAGCATACGTTATTATAAGCGTAGGCAAAAATGGATTAGAGAACAGTTGCCTAATGGTGCAATTCACGATTGGAATCACCTTTATCAAGATTTTATACCTTATAAAACAGAAGGTTTTGAATATACAGAAGCTATACAAGAATCAAGTGTAGTATTAATAAATAAAAAACAACATTGGGATGTAGTAGATTTACTATATCGTATGAATGATAACCATAAAGAAAACTTTAAATATGCACACGGTGATAAAGAATTATGGTGGATAGCATTTAGAAAATTAGAAAAAGAATTTACATTTAATGATAAAGTTCCAGAGCAAACTGATGGACCTGCAATAGGTTTTGGAGATTTTTGGATTGAAGGAACGCCTCGAACTTTTTACAAACAATATTATAATGGAGAGTTGTATTACTCTCAGAAAGAACTTTAAGATATACGGGTGTGGTAATATACCCTTTGTCCACCACACCCCAATCTTTATATACTCACACGTGTTAAAGTAATATCCCACCTAAGGTGATACAAATGTTTAAAAACGAAGTAGCAGAATTTATTTACAAAAGAACGTATTCTCGATGGTTAGAGACTGAGAATAGAAGAGAAGACTGGCCTGAAACTATAGAGAGATTCTTATCTTTCTTAATTTCAGAAAAACCTGATATACCTGAAAAAACTATTAACAAAATCAGGAAATATATGATGGAATTTGCAGTAATGCCATCTATGCGATTTTTATGGGCCGCAGGTCCAGCTGCTAAATTTGATAACACTTGTATTTATAATTGTTCATTTGCAAAAATTAACTCTGTTGATGCTTTTGCTGAATGTTTATATGTTTTAATGTGTGGTACTGGTTTTGGATTTTCTGTGGAAAATGAAGAAGTAGAAAAACTACCAGAAATACCAGAAATAAAATCTTCTTTGGGTAATCCAAAAGTAATAATAGAAGATTCAAAAGCGGGGTGGGCGGACTCTGTAAAAACACTAATGAACAGTTTATATGACGGACAAAACGTTATGTTTGATTATTCTGGGATACGCCTTGAGGGGGCCCGTCTTAAAACTATGGGGGGAAGGGCTTCTGGTCCACAACCCCTTATCAAGTTGCACGATTTCCTAAGGGAAACAATGCATAACGCACAAGGTAGGAAACTTACTGCTTTAGAAGCTCATGATATATGTAATCAGATTGCTGAGATTGTGGTAGTTGGTGGAGTACGCCGCAGCTCCCAAATCTCACTGAGTGACCTTGATGACAAAGAAATGCGGCATGCTAAAGACTGGCCCTACCCTATAAAACGTGCTATGGCTAACAATAGTGCTATCTACAGGGCTCCACCAAGCGCAGCGGAGTTTTTGAAAGAATGGGCCTCCTTAGCTCTATCAGGCACTGGTGAAAGAGGTATATTTAATCTAAATGCTGCACAGAGCAAGGCTCCATCTAGACGTTATGCTCCATTAATACAAGGAACTAATCCCTGTGGAGAGATAATGCTAAGAGATATGCAGTTTTGTAATCTCAGTGAAGTTGTTGTAAGAGAAGATGATAATTTAGACACCCTACTTGACAAAGTAGAGACCGCAACGTGGTTAGGTGTCATACAGAGCTCGTTTACACACTTCCCATACCTCAGAAAAGAGTGGAAAAAGAACTGTGATGTAGAAGCGCTTCTAGGCGTCAGTTTGACTGGTCAGATGGATAACCCTTCCATATTGAGCTCGGACGCTTTAAATGCCCTTAAAAGCCGTGTAATACGCATAGCTCGTAAGGCATCAGGGATACTAGGAACTAAAATGCCAGCAGCCACGACTTGTGTTAAGCCAAGTGGTACTGTTTCGCAGTTAGTAGATTCTGCGTCTGGAGTACATCCTCGTTACTCAGAATACTACATTAGAAGATATAGAATATCGTCCCGTGACCCTCTCTTTAGATTGATGCGAGATAGCGGTATAAAGGCAAGTCCAGAAGTAGGACAGACTGTAAAAGATGCTACTACGTGGGTTTTAGAGTTTCCAGTTAAATCACCTGAAGGATGTATAACTAGAAAAGATGTCACTGCGTTAGACCAACTAAAACATTATAAAAACCTGCAACATAATTGGTGTGAACATAACGCTAGTATGACTGTTTATGTCAGAGATGATGAATGGTTCGAAGTAGGTAACTGGGTGTACCAAAATTGGGATATAATCAATGGTGTGTCTTTCTTACCGTATGATGGTGGTAAGTATAAATTAGCCCCATATGAAGAAATAGACGTCCATTCCTACGAAAGGCTTATAAAGAAGCTCCCCGTAATAGATTATAGCAAGTTATCAGAATACGAATCTGAGGACAACACTCAGGGTAAACAAGAGATAGCTTGTTCAGGAGATAAATGTGACATCTGAAACAGATATAACTGGTAAAGGTAGAAAGATGGGAAGAAATGCAGGTCTAACTGCTGATGGTAAATTGGATAGTGTTCACTCTGTAAGTGGAGTAGAACAAAAAGAAGGAACTATCGTAGTAAGAACTATGAATCCCGACCTACCTGATTCTAAAGGGTTATCAAATACCGAAAGACATAAGAAAGCGTCTATAAAAAATAATTATTAAATATAATCTGATACCTTAATAGGTTTCTTATTACATGATAGTGAACACACAAAACTATTACCTTTATAACTTATAGTTTTACCTGTAATTCTATAGACACCCCTTATTTGAGCATCTGGAACATCTATATCTATTATACTTCCTAAAGTTAAATTATGACCTTTTGAAACATTAATGTTCATTTCTTTAGTATCTTCATATTCTAATAGAACTTTATTTCTAGCTGCTGTATGAGCTTCAGCTGGTGTTTCGTATTGTTCAGTTAATGTAACTGCTACTCTACCTTTGGGTGTATTTCCATAAACAAATTTTTGTATATTACCATCTTTAGTTTTAGCCACTCCTATACTGTTAGGGGACCGTTCTTTAAATGCTATACCTACTATACCATCATTATAACTATATCTTAATGAAGGTCTATCTGTTAAAGGTCTTTTCTTTCTAAATATTATATCTGATGTTTCTTGTCTATGAATTATATCTGTAAAATAATCTAAAGGTTCTGCTGGATTATCATCATCTATAGACTTTTTTAAAGTACTGGTAAGTAATTCCCATGGAGCTTGTGCTTCTGTTCTTATACCTGTCATAAATGTAGGTTTATCTACCTCTGTTAATGCAGAAAGTCCTATCACTGTTGATTCTACGTTAATCTCGTCTGTTATAAAACTATATAAAAATTGAGTTAATGTATAACCATCATAATTATCAGTTTCTGTTAATGTTACAGTGACACCATCTTTTCCAGCTAAAAACACTCTTGGGTCTTGAGCTGATATAGAAAAACTAGTTTCTTTATTAGAAAATTGTGTTATATATCCTCGAAATAAAGGCGTTCCATCGTAACTACCGTAATTTTGAAATAATTCTACTTCCTTTCCGAATAACCCAATATTATGTAAATCTGGGTCAGAGAACTTAACTTTTAAAGTTTGGAAAGTATCATTTAAACCTGTAGTAAAGGTATAACTTTCTAAATATTCTATTAAAATACCATCTATAAATAATTCAGGTTTAGAGTAAGTAGTTTGGCTCATCTATAACGTCTCCTCCTAATGCTATTAATCCATTAGTTATCCATGCTCCATTTACATCTAATTCAAGTATATGAGAAACTATCATAGAAATACCAAATTTAGGTTTTTGTAGAGCAGTAGGTACATCTTCTGACATACTTTCTATTTTACCGAAGAATCTAATTCTTTCTCCATTTGCTCTTTTTACATCTAAAAATACAGGTGTACCTCTTCTTTGATAGTTTGCTAATTTTTCCCTAGAATCAGTTCCAGTTCCTGAAGAATTAAAGTTTCCTAAGTCTACACCACCAAAACTAACCTTTCCACCAGCAGCACCTAATTTTCTTATTTCTGCACGTCCTAATCTATCTTCAACTGTATAGTATTTACCACTTTTAGTCCAAGATACAGATTGTGCAATAGCAATATCGTTTAGTGATTTATGATGTCCATCGATTATTTTAACTACAGAAGAATGTTCATTATTATATGTTCTTACATTATAACATTTATAACTTGCTAAATCTCCTGCATCGTTACTACAACCTATTCCTATGAGAATACAATACATATTTTCATCCCAATAAATTTTTGGAGTAATACTTCCTTCTAAATTAGAAACTGAAGTATGTGTTGTGTAGTAGGTTAACTCGTTTGCATCAACCTTTGTTATTTTAGTTGTTATATCATAATCTGCATCAGAACCACCTGTATCGGCGATATGAACGAAATCACCAGTCGATAATCCATGGTCAGTAGCTGTTGTTATCTCAGCTAAACCTATAGAGTTTATATCTCTATCATTTGAGCTTATATTTATACTTGCTGATATATTACTGATAGGTCCTGCCCAACCTACATCAACCGATGATTCTAAATCAGAAGCTTTAACTTTAGCCCAATCTGATGGTGTTGAAAAAATAACACTACCACTGTTTCTAAAAGATGTGTTAGGTGTATTATGACTAGTATTGTCTGTAATTTGTAAAGGTTTCCATATATAATTTGTGGATGTTGGTGATTCTTTGGTTGCATAGTATGCTACTATAAAAGTATTATCTGCGGAATAACTTCTGTGTTCGTTACCCATATTAAAATGAAGTCTATCGAATTTTGTATCTTTTCCTACTAATAACCAATTAGCTGGATTTTTAGATAAACCGTTTGCAAATGATGTTAATGAAGTGTCGTTGTTGGTCTGACTGAATAAACCAGCAGAACCTGCTTCGAAAGCATCACCGAACACTATCCATTTATCACCTTCTCCACCAGTAATATTTGCATTATGTTGTTGTCTGTTGGTCCATTGTTGCAAACTTGCGGTATGATTAGCATACCATAATAAACCACGACTTCTTAATTCATCAGGTCTTAAGGCAGAAGTAGATGCGTCTGCATAACTTTCTATAGCATCATGTTCTATAAATGAATAAGTCATATCGTCGCCACCATTATCTCCTGTCCAATCATCTTTAACTTGTAATCTAATTAATTTTTCTTGAGCGTAATATCTTTTATCAACAGAATCTTTGGCTATACCTAAAGCAGGGTCTAACGTATAAGCTATACGTCTTTGTGGTTCTGCGCTACCAAAATTTGTAGAGTTAGGAGCCGCTGTACCACCGTTATTCAATTCAAACACATCAGATACTTGTGTTGTTAATACTGTTGTTTGACTTGTCCCAATTTGGTCTCTATAATTAGCTGTTTTACCTTCTTCAAAACGGTAAGCACTTATAGAACGGTTAGAATTTTTAACTAAACTTTGTCCACCGTCTGCTATTACTGAATATCCGGGTCTATCTACTGTTACTATAGGGTCTCCGTTTGATACTTGACATATAAGAGCGTGTACTGGTGTTCCTCCTATTGCTTGAGGGTCTGTGTCGTTAGTTCCACTACCATATGAATTATACCAGTAAATTTGAACCTTTTCATCTAACTCTAATTGAGTAGCTGATTCTGCTGATGTTGTGTTTTCTAATAATTTAATTAATTTAACACTTAGTAATTCTTTAAGATAACCGTTAGTTGGGTCAGCACCATTCGCTGTAGGTGTTCCTGTAGAGGCTTCAGTACCTCCTGAATTTGGAAACCTTGCTTTGAGAGAGTTACTACCAGTTTCTTGATTAGTTATGGCTATTGTTTCTTTAAATACTTTATCTTCGTGGTTTCTATATACTACTTCTAATGCTGATACTATAGTAGTAGCGGAAGAGTGACCGTCTATTAATGCTATGGCTCTAGGTTTAATGATAGTACCGCTAGCTGAATAATCTCTTATCCTTGTGTTATCTATACCTGCAAAAATTTCATTCCTGTCTAATTTTAACACCGCTACCGGTGGTGTATTTGCTGGATAAAATTCAGGTATACGTGGGTTATTATCGTAATCATGGTGTGCATCTACTGATACAATAGAAAAATTATTTTGGCCGGGAGTTAAAGTATCTTCTTCCAAAGCCTTTAATGTGTTTCCTCCACTATCTGTAACTGCTCCAGAAGAAACGTAATATTTAGAATAAAATCCTTCCGGGCTGATAGTTCTAATCATAGGATAAAATTTAGTATGTTTGGTATAAACATGTTCTACTACTGTATAATATCTAGGAGTATCTAATATTATTTCTTGTCTGTTGGCCTTTTCTGGAGAATTATCTTCACCATCGTCCCAATCTATTATAAACCCTTTAACAGGGTCCGTTGATTCTATACGATAATAGTATCTTTGATATGTAAAATAATGTGATGGTTTATCATTTATACGATAATCATGGCTGGTAGAATGAAAAATGTCAGCTGATAATGTTAACGTTGTGCTTGTTGCAGCACTGACGGTAGCTCTTAAGCCTGTTGAAGTGTTTTCTACTTCAGCACCTACTAAATCTGTACCAAACTTAGCGGCTAATCTACCTATTTGTGTAACAGCAATGCTTGTGACTCCCATATCTCCATCAACAGCTGTTGTACATGCTCCTTTAAAAGCATTTTTAATTGTAAGTGTACTTGTTGACGAACCTGTTCCGGTTGCATCGAAATTAGAGCTTGAATCTAAAGCAGAAGCAATAGCTGCTGCCACTACAGTTGCATTACTATTTGTAGTGACGGCTACTTCTACATATGAATTAACCCCGTCTACACCGGGTCGTGTTGCACTTCCACCGCTTGTATTAATCCACACAGCAACCAATCTGTCTGCTCTACCAGTTCCTAGACCTGATACTGAAGCTGAAGGTACAAATATTTTAAAGTATTTACCATCTAAACTATTAGAACTATCTGCTGGTATGGTCATAGTTGTTATTTGCTCTAAACCAGCATCTATTAATTGAGAAGTACCACTAACATCTGTAGGTTGCCCTGTTATAACCTGAGCAGCATGACTTACTAGAGGATTTGCATAACTGTGCATAATACTCAATGCATCTTCTACTTTACCTACTTCTGCTAATTCGCGTGTTCTATAAACTCTTATAACGTAATCTATTGGTTGAAATCCTAATCCTTCACTATCTGCATATGTCATTATTGCGTCACCGTATCCAATCCTAGTCCTGATTTTTTCCAAGCTACTGGACCAGTAGCAGCTACTTCGTCTGTCGTTTTACCACGTATGTTGTGGTAGTCTTTAATAAATAAACGAGCTGTCACACTTCTACCTGAAGCGTATATGCCTACAGATAGTTCTTCAAACTCTTTAAAAATTGTAAATTCACCTACTGTTGGTACTACAGGATATATAGCTTTGTCATATATAACTACTTCTTCTATCTTACCATCAAATCCACTTCCAGTAACATGACTTGGCCATGAGCCTGAACTTATTGTTTGAGCACCTATGTGTAAGTAACCTTGTGTTCTAAGTAAATATTGGTCTGGCCAAGAATTTTCTGTACCATCTGTTGTTTTCTTACCAGTTTGGTCTTCTAGTTTACCATCAATAAATAATTTAACATTACCAGTACCTAATGAAGTATCTACCGTTAAAATAACACAAGTGGGTTTACCTGTAAAATCTACTATAGATGTAGATTTAAGTGATATTGTTGTTCCATCTGTCGAAGAAGTTCTAGGTGTGATTGTTGCATTAACATATCCATCAGAGTCTAAATATATACCCCAGTAATTAGTAGTTCCTGTATCACCGTATCTTATTATATACTCATATCCTGATGCTGCCTTGTCGTCTGGTGTTATATGTGCTACAACAGACATTTCACTAGTACAATCATCAAAATAATTACCAGAAGAATTATTAAATCTTAATATTGTATTAGAGCCAAAGTGTTTAGCATGACCAGCGAGACCTTCGAAAGTATCACTGAATTGTCCTGTTTCTGGAATAGTGTCACTATAAACACCGCTAACTCTACGTGTAATGTTGAGTTTTTCAAAAACATTATTTTGTATTAAATCACCATCAGGTGCTTCATCATCTAAAGGAGCATGAAATACAGCATTTTTATACTGATTATCTATAGTTTCATAATCCATCATCAAAAATCCATACCAAAGGTCTTCATCGTTTGTAGACCATGTGTAATTAGCATAGAATGGATTGTTTTCATCTGGTTGAACTGAAAAATCTTCTACTGTTGGTAATGCATCAAAAAATGTGGTTAGTAAAAATGGAGGATTATCAGCAGAACCGTTAAAGGTATCTACATGAGTCTTAGTTAAATCTGTTGGATTTGTGGATGTTAAATAAAAACAAGCTAGTTCTCCTTCATTGTACATATCTCCATGCATTGGTTCTAAATCTAAAATATTATATTTTGATATTTGATACATATCTCCTGCTGCCCAATTTGTAGCAGATGCTACACTGAATTTATTCAGCGCACTACTTAAATCGACATCATCAATAGTTGTAGTAGTCCCTGTGTGTGTCCCATCGTCTATTAATACTACTTTTCTACCGTAATTATTATATTGTAATTCTGAAAATGCGTCGTGAAGTGTAAAGTCTGTTGATGATATAGATGCCACTTGCCCCGCTGATTCTATTCGTGGAATCCATTTTAAAATGTAATTGTCTTCGTCGTCTTCAACTTTTTTATCTGAGTTGTATGATTTATTCCATTCTAATAAACTTCCCTTTTCGGGTGATATATCCCATGAATTTTTATACCCTTCATCATCTGTGTACATTCTTTCGTTATAAGTAGGACCAGATGTTTGTGAAGCTATAGCTGTACTTCCTATCAAAACACTGTCATATGATTTATCAGGAAGTTGTATATCACTAGAATCGTAATTGAATATTTCAAAACCAAACCACTTACGTTGAGGAGATATAAATATTCTATGATATCTGTCATGTTCATAACTTGATGATACAAACTGACTCTTAAGATTTATACCATAAGACCCGTCCAACGTTTCGTCAACAGGTCTAGACATAGCTGATGCGAATTCAGCGTATTCATATGTTAAATTTGGTGCTGTACCAGTCCAGACAACTTGTTTAGTTGGTGTGTATAATGTAAGTATACCAACACCTACTGTTTTAATTTTAAATTTTTTACCATGATTTGGACTTGTAGTAGAACCTCCTACTCTAACTATTTGGTCAACAACAAAATTACCAAAGCCATTTCCGCTATCTGTTATCCTATCATCTGAGGTCGCGCCCGCAGTGCTTGGTGAAACTTCTGTAGCCCAAGCTGAAGATAATTCTAAGGTTTCACACGCACCTTCTAAAGCATTTGTAAATACAATATCATCATCAGTAACAACAGCACTAAAGGATGCATGTGCATGAACAGCAGTTCCTAATGTGGCTGCCATAGTATCTGCATCATCATCTGAAGTGTAATTTACTCTAGTTGTACTCATAGCGGTACCCATATATGCTGGTGGTGTATCTGAAGTTGAATGAAAATAAAAACAATGTCTTCGATTATCTCCATCATATAAAGCAATCCACCTACCATTATAATTAGCACTACTATCAGCAGCTACACCTGTAATTTGTTGCACTTGTGCAGTACCGTTTCTTTCAAAAGCAATACCAGACATATCTGCAAACACATTATCAAGGGTATCTAAACTTTGAGTAAATGTAACTTCGTTCCTTTCTAAATCTAACGCTTTAATTGTTAAATCTTTTTTATACCCTCCAGTAGCATAATTTTCACCAGCAACATAAGCCATGAATTTTTCTCCATCTGCTAAATTTAACAAAGAAGCATCTTCTACTGCTACTTTTCCTCTTCCAAGATATTTAGTAACTCTAGTAGAAGCCATTATACATTCTCTTTCTTCTAGTGTAGTACTTCCTGAAGTTACAGTAACAAAACCTTTCTTTGTAAAATAATCTACTAATTTAGTACCATTAACAGTAAATTTAGATGTTATGTTATTAGTTATCAAAGTATTTTTATTAATATTAAGTCCTAACGGATTGCTTCCTGCACTACTCATTGACTTCCATCCTACTATATTAGCAGCAGGTATAGCTGCATTCTGTGATTCTGAAGTACATTTGAAATTATTAAATAATATATGCCTATCACCAGATAAATTACCAGTAAGACCAAAGGCTATATAAGTAGGAACTTTAACTTTAGGGTCACTTAAATCTGATGAATCATCACCATCAACCAAATAAACATCCTCACTGAATAAATATCGGTCTTGGTTTGCTAATACTATAGAATTTCCAGACCAATTATTATATAATTTTTCATCGTCAAACAAACGAACGTGGCTAGTGTCACTATCATCAATCTCCCCTCCAATATTTATACTATTGATAAATTGATTATTAACAACAGTACAATTCTTTCTACTAGGGGTGGCTCCTGTTATTGTAACAGAATCTAATAAAACTTCAATTCGTGGGTCTTCTTCAGTTGATGTAATATAAGCTTCTTTATCTTGCATATTAGGAACATTAGATGTCCATAAAGAAAGATAATTTAAATCAGGTATACTCGTATTTGTTAAACCTGAACCCTTTAAAGCTCCCTTTTCAACTGCCAGTATTTCATTAGCTTGATTAGTAACTACAATCCAATGGTATGTTTTATGAGGAGGTAACACGATAGAAACGTTTATAAATTCACCCTTTGGTAAACCTATATCACCAGTTTGACCACCTCCACTCCAAGAGCTGTGGTAACTCCATGGTAATTCGTGTAAAGGCCATTCTGAACTGTAATAATTTACACCAGACTTCCAAGGACTTGCTATAGTAGATTGAGGGTTAACATAACCTTGGTCACCTCTCCATGCTTGTATTGGACTACCTGCACCAGCTACATAATAAGACATCATTGCTATCCTTCCATCAAAAACTTCTGCTGCTTCTGCACTTGGGCCTGTTGTATTTAATATATTTTGAAAAGCTATAGCGTTCCAGTATACAGGTTGAGTTGAAGCTGCACCATTTAATCTTTTAATATAACTATCGTATGTTTCACTACGTTTTGGACCATGATTTGCTAAAACCATATAAAAACCTCTCAAACTAGTGTTGTAATATCCTGTTAATTGGTCATCAATAGAAGTACCGTGGTTTCCACCCATGTCTCCTCTATGTGCCATTTTAATATTACAAGCAGGTGCTAATTCTTTGATATTTATTGTTGCCGTAACTTGGGTTGACATTGGTTCTTTAAGAGTTGTATCTGTATTTTCATATTGTCTACTATATGGTATTATTGAAGGAATTTTACTTGTAGCCAACATATTAGTTCCAAGTTCTCCGTTCCAACCATGTTGTTTATGTGATATAAACTTAGCATTAACAGAAGATAGTGGTCCAGCAGAATCGTCGTATAGGATTTCATCTTGAGATAAGAATAACATATTTCCTTCAGGATGAACCCATCTATGAGTATAACCTTGTGACAGCCTATCGAATATAGTGTCCTGAGTCTGAAATAACATATCTTCTACTTCTATAGGTGGTAAATCAGTTACCATATTATCTTCAACCCACTCTGCGTCCCAGTATGGGTCATCCCAAAGATAATCTCTAATAGCAGGTCTATATAAGTCATGCTCACGTTTATCAAAGATGCTCGCGGCGTAATTTAATGTACTTCTACCCTTTACCAAATTAATGTGCCCTGTACCATCATCGTATCTTGATTCAAATTTATCAAAATCAGTTTCGTAAACTCCCTCATTACCCTTTCCATCTTCACTAAACGCAAAACCTTTTGCGTGACGGAAAGCCAATTTAATTGGTAAAGCAGCGTATCTAGATACAGCTACTTTTGAAGTTCTCATTTTATATTCAGCATTTTTGAAATTTTCAATTATTTTTACTTTATTATCTTGTTTCATAGTGTATACTAATATATCTTTAGTATCTAGAGTACCGAATGTTCCTTCCTTTACCACTGGTTCTGTCATTTTATATAATTTATATTCTGGTTGTTGGTATGAATTTGCGTAATCTATATAATTGACGAAAACACCTAGTTCATATTTTGTCATTTCTCCTGCACCAAAACTAGGTTTTTTAGGAGTAGGTATAGTAATAAATAACGAAGCAGCATCCTTTCCACCTGTTAAAGCTACAGAAGAATCTTGGTGATGATACCAATCTTTATATGGGAAATATACAGGTACTGAAAAAGTATTAGTACTGTCTGTCGTTGCGTCTGTTCTTAATTTAAATTCTGCCATTTTATAATCCTCCTCCGTCGTCTACATTTCTTAATGCATTAGGGAGTGCTTGGGAAATCTTTTCAGCGAAGTTGTCACCATCATACACGTCGCCGCCTATATTTATAGTTATGCCTGAGGAATTACCTTGTGCCATGTTCATAGTTTTAGATATAACAGATTCACCGGGTTCTACCATAACAGGAAAATGTCTATTACCAAAACCACTACCACCAGTATCCGCATAAGGAATTCGACCACCCATATCATAAGTAGGTGATACTTCAGTATATTTAAAATCAGACATAGGTTTTGTAGCATTAGCCATCAATAAACCCATTGAACCAAAGGCTACTCCACCTGCTATAAGTGCAGCTATAGTATAAGTTGCATTCCAAGCATTAGGGTCTGTCATTAAAGATTTAGCTAAGGCTACTGTATATATAGCACCTGCCAACGCCATAAATATAGGTATAAGTTGTTGGCCAGATTCACCCATAGCATTTAATAAAGATAATCCAATAAACATAGCTGCTTGCATACCCATCATTGCTAATGCTGTATTTCTCATACTCGCTGCTAATGTATCATTTACTCCTGCTAATTTAAACATAGCTTGAGTTTCTGCAATTTGGTAAACTATATTAATAGGCATTAGTTGATTTAACATCTTAAACATAATTACAGTAGATAAAAGACTTTCAGGCATAAATTTCATTATAGATGCAAAAGCTTTAATAGGTACTAATAAAACATTCATAACAGAAATAAGACCTTGTCCTTCTCCTGCCATATTTTTTATACCCATTAATACATTCTTTAATAATACTGACAATTCTTTTAACGTATTTATAACAAAATCACGCAAAGCTTCACCTAAATCTGTTAACTTAGAAGTTCCGTCTGGTAATGTTTCTATAAAGAAAGCTTCAAAATCAGCTACCATAGTGTGTAATGTAGCTGCAAATTCATTAATAGTACCTTGAGCTTTTCCAATCTCGTCAGATAGCAAGAATGGAGCCATAAGGGCATTTTTAACTCTTTGTATAGTATTTGCTAAAGATTGTTGCTGTATGTCTGCCATTTCGGTTGCAGAACCAGCAGCATTTTGTAAATCAGTAACTGCACCTTTAAATTCATCAGCATTTTGTACTAAGTGAACAAAGGCAGTAGCACCTCTAACATTTAAATCTTGAAGTAAAGTAGTCATTAATTCAGTATCATTAGCCATACCACCCATAGCATTTTGGAAATTAGCAGCTATTTCAGTTAATAATAGCATATTTCCTTCAGTATCTAATATTTCTACTCCCATTTTACGGAAAGCAGCAGCATTATCATCTGCATGTTGAGCAAATTCAGCTAAAGCCTGTCTTAAACCACGTCCTGCAATACCTGCTTCTAACGCACGATTAGTTAAAACTTGTAAAGCACCAAGTAATTGGTCAATATTCTGACCTGTTGTAATAAAGAAAGGCATAGCGAACTTAACAGCACTTGCTAAATCTTGATACTCAATCAAAGATTTGTTAATTGCATGAGCAAATTTGTCTGTTAAGAACGCAGAATCAGACATTTGCAGTCCGAAACCGAAAATAACTTGAGTTGTTAATTTAGCTATCGTATTATGGTCTCCTTGTACAGCCATAGATAACTTTAAAGTATTATTTAGAACCTCTTGAGATTCTGCTGCTGTTAAACCAGCAGATGCTAACTGATATAAACCTTCAGCAGCTTGATTGATTTCGATACCGTATTGTGTACCAAACATAGCAACTTGGTCGGATAAACCAAATAATGTATCTTGAGTAGTTTGGAAAATAGATTGAGCATTCATTAACTCTCTTTCAAATTCTTTGAAGGACTCAATAACTTGATTTAATCTAAAACCTAGTGTCATTAATGCTATACCTGACTGCATAAGCGCAGTACGTAATCCCATACCTATAGATTGGGACAGTGCTTGTACGCTTTGTTGGTGTTGTCTTAATAATGATATAGCCTGTAAACGTTGTTGTAAATTTTCTTTCATTAACTGTCTTTTTTGTCTTTCACTTGCTATTTCTTCACTGTCTGCACTCTTCCTTATTTTATTAAAAATAGATAAAGCTATAGTTCTTTCATTGTTAGCTGATTCTAAATCTCTATATAATTGTCTTAGTACAGTTTTATCTCCAATTTCTTTAGTATCTATTTCATCCACAAACCTACCATACTCTTTCATTATAGCAGTTCTTGCAGGTCCTTCCATTTCTACAAACTCTTCTTCAAAAGAAGCTTCACCAGCCATAAGACCTTTACTAGCCATTCTTCTATGGAAATCATCTACGTGGCCTTCTATTCTACTTAATGCTTGTTTAAATTGAGAAGAACTACCCATACCCATCAGGTCTTCCATTTTCCTACCTTTATGGTACGCTTTTGGATGCATTGAACGCATTAAACCTGCGACAGCTTCTCTTCTTTTATTTACCAGAAAATTTTGTGTTTGTTCAGCGCTGTTTTTTAAATCGGTATCTGCTTGGTCACGTATCTTTTTTAATCGTTGAACTAACTGCTCATGTTCTTTAACTAAATCAGCATCAGCTTTAGTTGATATAGCTAGAGCGTCTTTTTCCGCTCTTCTTAAACCTGATATAAAAGCGTTATTTGTTTGTACCTCAGACCTTTTATCATACATCAGCCTGAAGTTTGCAGCTACCGTTACTGCTCCTGCTTCTGGTAAAATAGCCATTTGTTTATTTTATTCCTAGGCTTTGTTTAAAACCTACTTGTTTTTTCTTTTTTATTAACAATCTATCTTCCATACGAGATTTTGTTAGCATACTTCTATTATACTTAGAACGTATAGATGGGTCTTGCTTTGCTAAATTCGATATACTTTCTGAAGTATATCCATCGAAAGCATGCATAGTTTCGTGCGTATTATAGGCTTGTAATAAACCATTCAATTCACTTCTTGAACACTTTTTTATTTCATGCCAAGACATGTTTAAGTCTTTCATTAAAGGGATGTAAAGACAGACCGTATCAGGGTCGTCCCTCATCCACTTTGAAAATTTGTACCAGCGCCTAATATTTTATTTTGGATATTATACCTAAGGTTAGTAGGAAGGTTTTTCCATTGGTCTAAAACTAAAACTTGACCTTCGGGGTTTTTATCCTCAGCCTTTTTCATCATAGCTATAACTCTGTCAGATGCCATATCTACATACATTTTAGTTTTTGTTTCCTCAGGTAAACTCTCATCGGGAATAACCAATTTAGGTTCTTCTGCTTCTGTTAATTCACACCATTGAATTTTCAAAGACTTCTCTCCGTATTCTACTTCTGCTTCTTGCACTTTTTCTGTTATGGACAATAATTCTTCCATTGTCCAAAATTGTTTTTCTTCTGTCATTTCTTCTCCTTTTTTAATCCCTAGGAAGGGTGTATTTATAACGGTACCAAACTGCCGTCTGGAAGTCTTTTCATCATTCCTCTTGCAGTGTTTACCGTTTTGAATTCTGGTTCAGGAACAGGCTCTTCTTCTGGAGCCTCTTCCTTAATTTCCTCAGAAATTTCTTTTTTGTCTTTTTTAGCCATGTTTAATTACCTTAAGCACTTGTTATTCGTGTTACGTCAGCCGAAGCACCTATAAATGGTGTTATATGGGATGAAAATTCCATAGTTTCTTCTGTAGTTCCGTCTGCGCTCAATGTAACAGTGTGTCCAGTTACTTGCATACATGGTATACTTATAGTTTCACCACTAGATAACTGAATGAATACTCTATAACCAAATGTTATATTACCTGAATCATCTACAGCATCTTTTGGGGCTCTCAATCCGTCATTAATTTTTACGGCGTCTGATGAATCATTACATAATCCCCATCTTGCACCATGGTCTCTACTACCACTGACTATTGGGTCAGCTGCGTTTGTTCTACCATTGAATACTTTATCCCATAACATGTTATTCTTCTTTTTTGTAAGAGTAACTGTGGTTTCTTTCTTAATCTCAGTCTTCAAAACACTTCTTTGTCCCATGTAGGTAATGTCTTCGTCAACAGTTCCTATAGACAAATCAACACCAACTAAATCTGAATATGCGTAAGCTGTTCCTGCTGAGGTTGCATCTAATGTAAGTGCGAAACTAGTTGTGTTTCTAGCACTTGACATTTGTAAATCGTTGCTTCCATCAAGGCTTACTCCCTGTTCTGTACTCTCTGTACAAATCATAACCTTGACATCTCTACCTAGATAATAAGCCATTAGAATGCTCCTGCATCTGCTACACTAACTGCGCTTCCTATTATAGGGTCTAAGTAAGTCATGAATTCTAGTGTTTCTTCTGTGGTACCATCAGCATTCAAAGTCACAGTGTGTCCTTGTATGCAGCAATTTGGTGCCATAAAATATTCACCAGAGTTTAATTTAACGTATACACGGTATCCAAAGTCTGCTACTCCGGGGTCTTCTAGACCTGTGTGGAATGAACCAGTTCCTTTGATTCCGTATCTTCCTGAATTTGTGCCGTCGCCATTAAATGCAACGTCAAATCTCATATCACTCTTCTTCATTGTAAGTGTGATAGTGGTTTCTTTTTTTATTTCTGCCTTAAGGACACTTCTTTGTCCCATATAGGTTATATCTTCGTCAATCACTCCTATACTGAGGTCAACACCAACTAAATCTGAAACTTCGTTGGAATAGTTGTTGGCTGAACCAGAAACAGTTCCAAAAACTGAACCTGCTCTTCCTCCTCCAATAACTAAATCTGCTGAGGCTTCAGGTCCTGCTGCGGTAGCGAAGGTTTGTAAACCTCCATCTGTCACATCTACTTGTAGACCAAAGCCTGTGTCCTCTGTGGTTAGGGCGACTACAACATCTCTTCCTAGGTAATATGCCATATTTGTCTCCGTTCTGCGTTTCGCGTAAACGCTAACATAATTACTTACGCAACGCTAGTATATAAAGGTTTCCCTCAATGGTGCTATAGGGCTCTACTAATCTCCTTATACTCTCTTAATATAGCTATATAGCTTAATAATGTTTTCTTTCTACTAAGCTAGCTGGACCCGGAGCATATGCTTGTTGTTGGAATGTCATTACAGATACGTAAGGTTGAGCCCACATTGTATTATCGTTTATATCTTCCGTAGGGTTGCTGTTTGAAAACTTATTGATTAGCATTCCTAGTTTTTTTGTTACGTGAGGTTTATTTAAAAATTCATTAGCTATTTGTCCTAGATTTGGATAAAGTTGTCTTGATATTACTTCATTAAAATCTTCATTAGCTTGTGTTACTGCTACACTTGGTACGAGTTTACCTCTTCTAAATCCTACTTGTGATTTAAGATAATCACCTACATCAATAGTTTGTCCTTGTCTAGCTAAAAATTTATTAGAATGTGAAGAGAAACGTATTCTTGCTGCTTCATCTTTTGTGATGTCTGAACTGCTAAAGTCTAAAACGGTATCACCCGCGAAATATTCATTCATAATGAGTTTAGATTTAATTTCATCTGTCTGGAATTGTAAAAAACTTTTTCCGCGTAGATTTTGCTTAATAGGTCCATACTCAGCAAAAATACCGGGGTCTAAAACCAAAGATTCTAGTAAAGGATTACTAAACGCAATGTTGTGGTTTATATGCCTTAAGGCTTCGTCAGTTGCATAATTAGTAGCTCCAACTCCTGTTAATCTACCAGCTTTACTTTTAGATTCTTTTACTGCTAAATTTCTCGCAAGTGTCTTAGGGTCTTTACCCTTAGGGTCCCTTAACATTCTTTCGGTTTCTTTCAAAAATTGTTTTTTTGTCCTTTTACCCTTACCTTCAATTACAGTTACTACAGCTTCTATAATCTTATTCCAACCTCTATATCTTTGTTGTAATGAATCTAAACCTGCAAGTGCCATTTTATTGTAAGTAGCCTCTGCATCACCATCATGTTCTTCCTTTGCTTCTTTTAACTTTTGTGCTAATTTTGGAACTACAGAACCTTGATAAGCGTGACCCCTTGTACCTAATGCTTGTCTAGATACTTCGTAACCCCAAGTTTTAGTACCTACCTTCTTTGGTAAATCTGGTGGGTTTGCTGTCGAAGGAACCATATCTTTTCTCATTTGTTTTTCTGTAGTATCAGATAATCCCTCTATAGGCATTTCTTCTAATGAACGTCCCTTTAAAGATTTTTCTGCTCTAGCAGCTTCTTGTAATTCTGTTGTATAATCTTGAGTTATTTCTCTATAAACTTCTTTCAAAAAATTATCAGGGTCTGCACCAGCAATATAAGACTCTACTCCTACTTCTTGTTGTTCATGAACTCCACCAAGTTTGTCGTCTGAGATTTTACCGTAAGTAGTTATGTTGCCGGGTAAATCTGTTTCTCTAATATCTGAAGTTTGGTTCCCTGCAAAAAGTTTGTAATTACTAACTGTAGCTGCTGAACGACCTATACCATAAGCATTTCTCTTTTCGTGAATTTCGGTTTCACTTTGTAATTCACCTATTATAGGATAATATCCTGCTGCTAAAGCAAAAATATCACGTTTAATAGCCAAAGTTAAACTCTAAAATTCTTAAAGAATAATAAGAAATCTGCACTAGCACCATACCATTGTAAATCTCTTATAAAACCTATGTTCCGCCAGCCCCGCAAATACCTTTCAGTAACTTCAAGATTACTTTCTTTATATGTATCCCAATTTAAATCTGTAACAGAATTGGCTACATTTAACATTAACCAGTTTAATAATCTTCTTTGTTTGTAATCTGTATCTGGAGTACCGTTTCCAGTAGTATCTATTTTTATAGTAGTCTCTTTATCGACTATTACATGTATAGTATATGATATACCGTATATTTCACCAGTACCAACGCTTCCTAAAGTGGTCTTTTGACCTATGAATTGTTCTTCAAAACCTGAACCTGTGTGTTGAACTATTAATGCAGGAAATTTTAAGTCTTCTGTTTCTGGAAATTCACCATAAACAAATACATCACCTGTCACTACGTCGTTAATAGTGTCACTAACACCCATCATCAAAGCTCTTTCAATTACGTTTAGGAAGTCTTTAGCCATCTAGCACTTCCATCTTCTTCTTGCTTGATTAATTCTTGAATTAGGGTCGTTTCTTGTTTTAGCTGAACTTCTCTTTTTTTGTCCTGCTGACCTAGCACAATAAGATTTACGTCTTTTAGCAGCTTTACTACCTTTCTTGACTTTACCTGTAACTGCTGTTTTAAGTTTAGAACCGGGATTAGCTCTTCTATAAGCTCTAACTCCCTTTCTGGTCATACCAGCTCCAGATTTTGTTTTACGATAGTTAGCTCCTTTACCTTTAGTTGTTTTACGTATAGGATTACCTTTCTTTCGTTTTTTAGTAGTTTTCTTTCGTTTTTTAACAGGCATGTTTCTTCCTCTTTTTGCCCTTCTTCTTATAAGCCATTATTTCTTCCTTTTTTTAGTTTTCTTCTTTTTTGGTCGTCCGACTTTTTTTCCGTATGTTCCTTTACCGTAGGGCATTATTTCTTCCTCCTTGTTGTTTTTTTCTTTTTAGATGATGTTTTCTTTTTCCTAAA
>VTLG01003479.1_pt1 | contig 48516 bp, 83 predicted proteins | sample 4694571 | NCBI WGS metagenome assembly VTLG01 (sample SAMN12604809, study PRJNA352737) | marine metagenome | biome: ENVO:00000447; feature: ENVO:00000209|ENVO:00000569|ENVO:01000036; material: ENVO:00002151; isolation source: viral sequences binned using virsorter ... | reverse complement strand
AAGAAGCTGCTAAATCAAGAGAAAAAATGGCACTTACTTATGCTACTAAAGAAGATGTTAAAGATGATATGACACAGCTTATGCAAAGATTTGATAGACTAGAAAGTAAAATAGATGATATGATACGTAGGTCTGCAGAGAAATGACTACAGTATTTTTATTAGTAATCTATCTTGGAAGAATACAACAAGAAAGCAACATGATGTTTGCTGATATTAATAGATGTAAATACTTTGCAGCTAGGGTAATGAAACAGCCGGCAAACCCTACAACAAAACAAAGATATACAGCAATATGTAGACCGGTAGAAGTAGATTTAAATAATCCAAAGGTTAGAGTTTACAGGTGAAAGGGTAAGAACATGGATAGAGATAAAGTTCAAAGGTATAAAGATTCTTTAAAATATTTTGAAGATTTAAAAAATTTACGAGAGAGAGAAGATTTAGATAGTTTATCAGATTTTTTTAGAAGTATGACAATTCGCCCTACATCAAAAGAATTAGAAAAACCTATTGCAATAGATGATAATATTGAAAGTCAATTAGAAAACACAGCAGGAGTAGGAAGAGAATTAACAGAAGAAGAACTATATCAAAACCTTTCACAACAACAACCAGAAGAAACAACTGTAGAAGATTTTGGTGGTGTTACAAAAGCTATAGAAGAAGCAAAACAAAGAACAACAGAAGAACCACAAGTTAATTTAGGTACAGAAATTGTTACACCAACTGAACAACAAATAATTGATGCTAATACACCACGTTTAGGTGATGAAATAGATTTAGTAAAAAAACATGAGAGTGTAGGTGATGATAATTACTTGCAAAAAGGTAAAACAGAAACAGAAAATGTTGAAGAAGATGTTAAAAAAAATAATTTATCAGGCCCAGATTATCAAGCAGATGTAGCTACTTTTAGAGAAAAAGCAGATGAGGAAAAAATACTTTCAACTGGAGATGAAACATCACGTTACTATAATAATCCTTCAGAGTTATATGACGGTATAAAAAATAATGATGATAGAATTTATAATTACTTATATCAAGGTATATCAAAAAAAGAATGGAAAGATCAAAAACCTATTTTTGATTTTGTAGCAATTAGTAAAAAAGATAAAGGTAAATTAACTTCATCAGCTTTTGGACCAGTACAAATAGTTGGAAATACTGTAAGAGATGCAATGACTAGAATGAAAGAAGGTTCAGAGGAATATAATTTTGCAAATAGATTACAAGCTGCTCAAAATTTATTTATTAATCTTTCTAACGGATATAAAAAAAGAGGAAACTTTGATGCTAATAAAGCAGCAAACACAAAAAAAGGAGAAAAAGCATTAAATATATTAGGCATATCTGCAAAACAATTTAAAGAATATGTAGATGATGGATATTTTTTACCTAGTAATCAACCAAACTCAAAAGGATTACCACCTAAAATATTAGGAGATAACTACGAAAAAAATTATTATAAGTTATTTAAAAATGTTTTATTAAATAAAGCATCAGGTGATACTACATCTTTAGAAGAAACATTACAAAAATATCATGGTCATCCAACTGATAAAAATCAAAATAAAACTTATCAAAAGGAAGTTTTTAAAAATTTAAACATATTAACGAAACAATCAGGAGGCATGATAGAATCAGACCCCTATAAAAAACAACCAAGATTTATATAATCCATTAAGAATTAAGAGGCAAACATGGACCCAGTTACAGCATTTGGTGTGGCTACGACTGCATACAAAACGATTGTAGCAGGATTCAAAGTAGGTAAACAAGTAGAGAACATGTCTAAAGATCTAGGCAGGTGGATGGGTGCAATTCAAACAGTTAAAGAAGGGCACAACAAAAAGAAAAGTAGAATGTTTGGTTCTGTAGAGGAAGAAGCACTAGAAACATTTGCTATGAAGAAGAAAGCTATAGCAATGGAGAATGAGTTACGTAACTTTGTAAACCTAAACTATGGCCCTAATGCTTGGAATGAAGTCATACGAATACAAGCAGAGATAAGAAAGCAAAAGAAAGAAGCAGAACTAGAAGCTAAAAGAAAACAAAAACAAATGATAGAGAATACTATTATAGGTGGTCTTGTATTATTGTTTATCTTCTTTGTTGTTTATGTTGCTTACCTTGTTATGACTGTTTAAAAACCCAGCTTTTTGTCCTACTTCAATAAAAAAATCTTTACCTAATATTTTAGCACAATCAATTAAATCTTCTTTTAATTTATCTGGATCGGTTACGTCTTCCTTTTCATCTTGTGTTCCTCTAACTCTTGATAATAATTCTAATGCTTTGATAGCACTATTAGTATGACCATTCGCTTTTGCAAAATCATATTGTTTTTCTATTTCAGTAATAACATCTACATCAGTAGTTAGGTTTTGTTCGAGTTCAGTAATCCTTTCGATAACTTCCTCGTTTTGTAATAACCTATGCCCTTGTCGTGCTGCATGTTCTTTTGAATACCCAGCAGCCCTCGCAGCTTCAGAAGCATTCCTGTGTAGAATATACGACTGACAAAATCTTTCTTGTTGATCATTAAGTGCCATCCTTTATATACCTATAATTTTTATATTACACTAAATAATTATGTATTATAGCCCAACATTTATTAAAATTTTCTAAATCTTTTTCTGGAATATTATCTTTATATTTTTCAAAAAATTTTAACAACTCTTTATTTATTTTATTTAAATCTTTATTCATTAGATACCTATAATGATTGCAATTATTATTAAATAACAACATACTTCTATGTACATTGAATCTATATTTTTAACTTTAGAATATATTAGTTTTATTATTTTCTTAATAAACTATTTTCCTTTGTCTATTTTTCTATTACAATAACTTATATAATTATCTATAGTTACTCATCTCATATTTTTCATATACTTTTTCTACTTCATTTAATTGTATTGTTTCTTCTTCTTTAATTGGATTATTATCTTCTATTACTTCTGAAGCATTGTGTGAAATTATAGCTATTATTAATACAATAACTATAATCCCTAATATTATAAAACCTTGTTTCATTTTGTTTGTCCTTCCTTTGGAAATTTTATTTTACTAAACCATTCTTCATAACTCTTTGGTACCCATATGTTATACTTAATACCAGAGCCATCATTGTCTTTACTTGTTGGACTGTTTTTAAACTTTAATCGCATTTGATTACACGAGTATTGATTATACATATCCCATAGAGGTTTGTCTATACTAACTTCAACTACAAATTTTTTCTTCACTTTGTAATTTTTTTGTACTTCTCAAATGTACGTAGACCACCAAGTCCTAGCATACCCATTAACACAGTCATTAAACTACCCATGTCAAACTCTGGTAGTGGTGGTATTGTTGCACCAAATATTGATGCAAAAAAAATAATAAACGGAGCTAAAACAAAGTGCCACACCATTGCAACTCCACATCCCCAACCTATGAAGGGTCGCCAGCCGGCAACAAATATATTTCTAGACTGTGCCTCTGCTTTGTTTATTTCTAATTGTCCTTTTGATAATTCTTGTGCATGTTTCTCTGCCATTGTAGCTACTTCATGAGCAAGTTTATTCTTTGCATCTTTATCTTCTATAAACTTACCTATTAACTTTGTGGCAGGTCCTATTAAACCTAATAACGCCATATCATTTCCTTTCTATTGTTTTATATACTGTAAGTGATTGAGGGTTTTCTGCATCCTCATCTTTAATAATATCTAAACTATAATGAATATTTAAATGTGAATATTTATTATGTAACTTTAATAATTTTTCTTTCCAGTAACTCGGTTGCTTTACATTAACATGTAAGTTTCTACCATCTTCAAATTTTTTTAAAGCTTTATAACAAGCTATGGTTACAAATACAAATTTTCTAGCATAAGAAAATATTTCATCAAGAATCCAGTCAACATCTTTTTCATCTATATGTTCTATAACATCTGTACAAATAACAGCATCATATTTTCCCTTTGGTAGTTTATTATATTTTTCATATGCTGGATCATATAATGAGAAGTAATCTAACTGCCAAAGTTTTGACAAAGGTTTAGGTAAAACTTGTCCATTCTTATCTATTGGCATCTCTTTATATTTCATGTCATCATATAACAATGCTTTGCCACAACCATAATCTAATAAACTTTTTACACCTTCAAGTAACATAAGCTTTGTTAATCTTTCTATATGAACAGCTAATGAAATACCATTAAAAAAAACATTTCCTGGTCTATCTTTTAAACCTTTTGTATGTAGTATTTGATATTGTGTTACAAGTTCTTTGTAATCTTGTGATGGATTTTCTCTATTGTACATTTAATAATTTCCTATAACTCGGTAAGGTTTGTCTCTTAACTGCCTGTTCCCAGATAGCAGAAACTAAACTATTCTTACCATAAAAATGAAAGTTAATACCCATAGAACTATCAGCAAAAGTTTTTTCACAATCTTGTGCCATTGCTAATAACTCTCCTGTTGTCCAAAAAGATTGTTCTTCAAGAGATACTTGAAAATACTTTGGTCTTTTAGGTTCATCATCAGCACCAGTAGTTTCTTTTTTCATAGCTTCTGTTGGTTCAGATGCTAAAGAACATTCAAAACCAAATAGATGAATAGATCTAAAACCTATAGTATGTAACATTCCTATTGCTCTCATAGCTGCACAAGTGCCACCAGTAATTAATGTAGCACCAGCAGGTAAACCAATATCATCTCTAATTTTAACTTGATTATTTCTGATAACTGTTTTACGTTCTTCATCATCTCGTAATGATTCTGAAAAGGCATGCCATCCCCATATGTCAGCTTTCTTTTCTATAAGATAATTTGTAACAGAAGGATCAGTCATAGACGCAACTAAAAATTTTGTTTCTGGAACTATATCTTTTAATAAATCTTTTCTTTTTATTCCATGTGTACTTTCACCATCAATAGAACGAGGGTCTAAAAGAATACAAGAGTTTGGTTTAATATCATTCTTTATTAAATTAGGATAAGCATGTTTAACACACATAGTAAAAGCATTAGGATATTTTTTCATAGTTTCTTTTAATTCATTATAATCCATGTTAGGCCCACCAGAAATAACTATGGCATGCTCATCATGTATCCTACATTTATCTATAAATTTATTCTTGTCTATTAATTTTAAATTATCTTTAATATTATTTCTAATATAATCTTTTGGAACACAATCTCTTGGGTTCACTACAATAGGAACTCTTTTTAAATCAGCTGGAATATCATCTAATTTTTTATCATTAAGAAGAATCATTAAATGAGTAAAGCCACCATTTAAAACTTTATCACCGGAAGGTAAAATATTTTTTCTAATTTCTTTATTACCTTTTAAACTATCCCATACTTTATTAACACCTTGATATGCTTCATTAGGTTCTAGCTTATCATCATCTTGTCTGAAGTAATGGTCAAGCATAATGATAGGAGTTTTCTTTACACATTCATAATCATGAGCAACAGTTTTAATACTATTACCACCACCTATAAATGCCATATCAAACCACTCACCTTGATCTTTTAAGGTTTCTCTTGTATTACCTTTGTGTAATTCAAATATAAAATTTTTATTTTTATTTTCTTTTACATGTTCTGCAAATTCTTTTAATCTATTTTTAACAGCTGATAATTTATTGTGTGCTTTACCATTAAACTCTTCAAGGTCAGTTTGAACTGTTGCATCTTCAAATAAATCATAACCATAGTAAGTAAAGGTATTAGAATATTCAAATGCAGTTAATGCCATTTCAATAGCTCTTCCACCATTCCATGTACCAGTTTCAATTACAGATGTTGGTTTATATTTTTTCATTATCTGTACAATTTGTTGATATCTATTTGGTTTAATGTCTGGCGATACATTATCTGATAAAGGAAATACTCTGTCTCCTTTTTCATTTCTAATTGCAACTTTTGAAAAATCTGGATTACCTCTAAAGTGATAGAAGTAATCATAAATAGCTGGTACCTTTTCAATTTTCATACCATGTGCTTGATATATATTTAATAGTCTTTCTAAAACATAATAGTCATGCCACTCTCTATACTTTGTAACTTCTCCTAATATAAAAGCACCACGTAAATCAGCAAGAATATCTATGGCTGGTTGTTTATCTAAATTAAATGCCATAAAGAAAGGTTCTTCTGGATTATAAATAATATCTACTTTATCATTTAACATAGATAAAATATTTTCTTTAGTTAATCTCTTTTGCAAATAAGAATCTATATCAATCCATATCAGCCAACCTGCCTGTTTATTTTTTTCAATTAAAGAGAAAGCTTCTTCAGTTAAAGCAAAAACTTTATGACTCCATCTTAATGCATCTAACTTATCGTTGTATGCTATCTGTCCATTCTCTGTCCCATCATGATCTTTATATCTTTCTAAAAAATCTTGGTGTTCTTTTACTTTATGTAAATCTTTATAAGTAAATTCTGGTAAAGAATAAGCATCTAATTTACAATCATGATGATAACAAGTTAAATTAATACTGCTTTCTAAATTTTCCTTAATTGATTTTAATAAATGTATTCCTGTAGTTTTTAATAATGTTTCATTAAATGAAGTAACAAAATTAATCTTTGTCATTAAAGTCTCCAAAGTTTTTTTCTAACCTTTCTAAAGCTTCCTCTGCTTCAGATAATTGTTTTAATAATACAACAGAATCATCTACTATTTTTGGATGCTCTCCTATTGCTACTGGATTTTGAAAAGCTAAATCAAGTTGATACAATGCTTTAGTTCTTTCACCTTCATAGTAAGCCTGCATGGCTTTATATAAAGTATAATTTAATTTTCTCATGTTATTAAATAATCTTCCTCTCTTGAAATAATACCTTTCATTTGTAACCATCTAGCATCTTCGCACCACTTGACAGCATACTTCCCTTCTTCTTCTCCTCTCGGTTTCCAATTAGAAAACCAAGGGCCACCTGTTGTAAAATGAACAATTTTTGGTTTCATATCTACTGGTGAATGACCATCAAGCCAGTTCCACTCTTCCGGTATTTGTCCTATATCAGACTCTTCATCAGGCAACCATTTGAATGTGTGCAACCACCTACCTCTTTCTGTGTTTATAGCATTAATACTTAACTTATCTAAATAGTGATGTTCATTATTAAACATCATAAGACTAGACCAATTCTTCATACGATAAGGTTCTTGTGCTTGGCCATCCATTTTAATACCTTTTTCTACTTCATACTTATGGTGTACTGTCCAAACAGGATAATAATTATCCCTACACATATCAAATAATTCATTTATATTTGCAAAACAATACATATCACAATCTAAATATAAAGACATACCAGTATATAAATTTAAATGTGGTACAAGAAATCTAGTAAAACTAAAATCAGTAGAGAAAGGTTTGCCATCTATCTCATCATACTGTTGATTACCTATTTTATTAGACCTTCTTCTAAACATACCATTTTTAATTAACGCATCTTTTTTAAGAGGCACTATTCTTACAGGATGCTTTGCTCTTATCTCTATAGAAAATTTTAATACCTCATAAGCTACATGTTCTCTAGGATCATAACCAATATAAACTGTGTCCATATCTTTTCTAATTTGTTTCATACTAAAATTTCCATTCGTAATCAATAAAAAATGTTCCTGCTTCAAACCCCTGCCCAAGTCTTTTTCTTTCATATGCTATTTTTAATTTGTCATCATTAGCTAAATTTTTAGTAGCATAACTTCTAAATTTAGAACCATCATGTTCATTATCTAGATCATGATAATATCTATACCCCACAGAATCAAACCAAGCATCTGCTTTAACTGTGGTAGTTAATAATGTAAATCCAAATAATGTTGTGAATAATAATATATATTTCATTTTTTTCCTTGTCCTTTATATTTTTTAAAATTTCTACGTTTGTGTTTATTCTTTGGTCGACTTCTACTAGACTTACCTATAGAAGTTATCTTCTTAAAAAAGTTTTTTAATTTCTTTCCTGCACCTACTACTGCTTTTCTCATAAAAAAAATAGGCAGAGACTCTAATGAATCCCTGCCATGCTCCTTATTTTATTTGTATCTTTCTTGGTTTCTTTTCTTCTGGTATAATTTGTTTTAATTTTATTTCTAAAATCCCATGAAGAAAAGTACAACCTTCTACATGTAACGTATCAGCAAGAACAAACTGTCTTTCAAATACTCTTTTGCCAATACCTCTATGCAAATATTCTAAATCATCTTCTTTATCAGAAGACTCCCCTTTTATTGTTAATTTATTTTCTTTTACTTGTACATCAAGTTCTTTTTCTTTAAACCCAGCTAATGCAAATTGTAAAAGATATGTATCTTCTTTATCTTTAATTAAATTATATGGTGGATATCCAATATCACCCACGTTATTATTTAACATTGAATTAAACAAGTTATCAAAACCAATAGCTTGTCTAGTTATATTATCTAAATTAAATGTAACCATTTTTTTCTCCTTTTGTGTGCGTGGTCTTGTACCCACGAGCATAATCTTTTTGCACACATTTATAAGCAAGTTAAAAATAAAGTCCATATAGGCACTTTATAATTACATTATACCATATATTGTTACACAATGCAAGAAAAAAATTATATATCTACTAACTCACAAGATCCTGCTTTACATGCTAACTCTTGTGAACCCCTTGTATTATCTTCTGATTCATACTCTTTTAATTTATTCCAATCAATATTTGTAGGCATTTTAGATTGTAAATTTTTATATTGCATCTCATCTATATCTTGATAAGGTGCTTGCTGATATGTATGGTCAGAGAAAGGTAAGAAGGATATACCAGATAGTGTATCAAAATTATCCCAGCACCAGTTACCTACATTAATCCATTCATGTTCTTTAACAGATATAGTTACTGATGGTTTATGTTCACACCAATGCTGTGCATAACACTTCCATATCTCTAACTGTTCAATAGCAGTCATAGTATATCTAAAAATAGCACTAGGATCTGTCTTCATAGGAAAAGAAAATACAGAATTGTTTGGTTGCATAACATCATCTTCACAAGGTATGCCCTGGTCTGCCATAAACTGTGTCAATGGATCTTTCTTATCTCCTCTTACTGTTCTAATGTAATAAGGATTATGTCTAGCATGAATACCACTAGCACTGTCAACTAATTGACTAACTGTACCAGAGGGTTTAACACATGTAATAGCTGTTGATTGTGGTATGCCTAACTTCTTTGCCCATTCTTCATTTGTTACTACAGCTTTATGTCTCATCTTTTGTAATACTTCTGGTAAAGAAATTCTCATTCTAGATAATAAACTATTATCCATAATACCTGTAAGAGATACACCAAGTAATCTTTCTTCTTCTGTATTTGTTTGCCATCTTTTACGTAAGTAACCAAAGTCTGTAAGTGTAGCTTGTATTGTACCTAGTATCGTAGCTACCTCTATCTTATTATGTAATGATTCTTCATTATCTGTAGGTCTTACCACAACTTCTGTAAGATTACAAAACTGATTAGGTCTTAATATAATTTCACTACAAGGATTAGTTCCAAAATCCCATTCACTATTACGTCTACCATTTTCTTTAGCTTTTTCTTGAGCAGACTTTCTATTAAAGATACCACGTTCACCAGACTTACTTTCATATAATGCTAACCATTCTTTCATAAAGATACCGGCATCTGGTTTTTCTGTATAGGCTACAGAGTTATTAGCTAATGCTCTCTCTGGATTAGTCTCCCACCATGCACCAGACTTGGCAACTCTTAATCTCTGGTCTGATAAATTAGACAGAGATATAAGAGCTGACCTTCGCACACCACCTACAACCACAACTTCACCTGTTTTACAAACTATATCATGACACTCCATAGAAGATAGTTTTCTACCTCTAGAACCTTTAAATTTCTCAATAGTAAAATCAAAAAGATTCACTAAAGGTTGAGGGCCACTTGCTCTACCACCAAATGTTTTTAATCTTTCACCAGCAGATCTTACTTTATTAATATTTATTTTTGGTACTCTACAAGTATAAAGAAAAGATATTAAATCTTTAAATGCTCTCGCCCAACCTTCTTTAGAGTCAGCAACAGATATAACATCTTCTGTATTTTCAAACTCTTTATCTGGTATAGTAGGTAACTTATCTATGTACTGTCTTTCAACAGAAAATCCTACACCTGTACCATTCATAAGTATATATAATACTTCATCAAAAGCTTTTGGACTATCAATAGGAATATAAGAACAATTATATCCTGCTATATTTTCTCTTTCTAATGCAGGGCCTGCTGTCATTAATGCTCTCATAGAAGGCATAACATTTAATCCTATAATATTATCTTCTATTCTTCTCCATACTTCACTATCTAATTTTACACCTAGATTTTTATCTAAATGTATTTGAAAGAAATTAGTTAAACGTGTAACTGTTTCTATCCATGTCTCTCTCCTGCTTTCATCAGGTAGCCAACGTGCATATCGAGAAGCATGTATAAATGTTTGATATTCTGTAGGTAAATAATTATTCGCCATATACTTTCTCCAATATTATTTCACAATAATGTATTGCTTTGTGTATATCTTTAGCTCCACCTTTTTTTCTACTTCTTGTAACATATTTAATTATATTACCTTCAGAATAAGTTAAGTCATTAGCTTCAATATATTCTATAGGTTGTATCTTAAAATTTTTATAATGATCACCACCTATCTGTTTATTTCTTGTAGCTAACTTTTTTAAATCTGTTTTCTTAAAATCTTTATCTTTAATTGTTTCTTTAATTGCTTCATCCATTAATCCCATTTTCACCTCTTAATACATTTCTAATTCTTTTTCTTAAATATCCTTTGTTCTTTGCATTCATAACCTGATATGCAAATGTTCTTGTTCTTTTTACATTAACTCCTGCCATATCACAAACTGATTCAAAATTAGCACAAGTAGTACCTACACTTGTAAAAAACCAAGCTCTAGCTGAATCTTGATCTACTGCATCTCTTTTGTTTCGTACACTTTTTGAAACATCTAATAGTGCTTGCAATATGACAGCTAAAAATAATCTCTTCTCTGAATTTTCTGGTTCAGAATAAAATACATTTTCAACTTGTATTATATCAGGTTCGTCTTTCATTTCTAATTCGTCTTCCATGTTTATACATAGGATTATTTTTACCTTTCAATGTTCCTTCTAATACTGTTCTTTTATTAAAAGGTTCACAAATTTTTGAATGATGTTTATAATCAAAATTAGCATAAGCATGTTTAGTATTTTGTTGTGGTGTAACCCACTCTAAATTATCTACTTTATTATTCCAAATATCTCCATCTATGTGATTAACCTGATGATTTAATATTCCAAATCGTAATTGAAAGTCAGGTGGAATATAAGACCACCATAAATATTTATCATATAAATTAAAAGGTACAAAGTTTAAAGCAACCATTCTATGTTCTCTAATACTAACATTCTTTTTACTTTTAGCTTGGTTGTTTATATGACCATCTAAACTTATTTGATATTTAATATAACCTTTGCCATCTCTTTTTCCTTTTTGTATTCTTTCATAACTCTTCTTCATTATTCTATTAGTCTTTAAACTTTTTAAATTTCCATGGTTACTTATTTCATAACCTGGTGCTCTAATCCATTTATTATCTTTTATAAACATTAATGGTTTAAATATTTCTTCAATCATTTAACTTCTTCTACATTAGGTTCTTTCTCAACCTTTGTGAGATATCTTTTGCCAGTCGAATACTGAAAAGCACGAAGTCCTTTACCATCATTAACATCACTCCAGCAAGCATGCTTATGATTGCAATACAAACAAGGAAGATCGAGCTTAAAGTTACCAGACTTTCCATCAGGAATTGCTTCGTAACATCTTTCCGGTTTGTCATCTGATTGAACAACTTTTTTAATCTGTTGTATTCTTTTTTTAGCATTTATCATCTCCAATGAATGAACTTTAGTATAACATATTTCTCCAGTTGATTTATTAATAACTAGAAATCCGGCTTCATTTACATTATTACCTTCAGCATAGGCAGAGATCTGTGGTAAATATCCAAAAGGATCATCAGTAGATAAATTATTATATTTAAACTTATTAAATCCTCTACCAGATGCACTCTTACAATCTACTAAAGTACCATCAATAAAACAATCTTGATGTCCTTTAACTCCTTCCACTTCTACTTGCTTCTGTTGTTGAGTTACCTTGTGTCCAGAAATTGAAGCAAGCATAATTAAAAATTCTTCTAACATATATCCATAAAGAAATTTAATTCTGGTACTAGGTGTGAGAGATTCAGTAGCAGGTTGTTTGAAATCATACCATAACTGTCTGTCTGGTTTACCAATAGTTGATAATCTTAATCTTGGTTTATCCTGTGGCAGTTGTTGTAAAAAATCTTTTACATGTCCTTTAACTGAATTAGCAAAATCATCTATACATTTGTCTACTTCTTTTTCAGTAAGCTCTTTATTTTTTTCACTAAAAAGATTATATATGTCTTCTACTATGGTATCTATTTTTTTCATGATGTGTCGTGAGAGCTTTGCGTGCGTAAGACAAAGCTCCCACTATCCTTTTAATTAAGAGGCAAAAGGAATTTTTTCATCTGAAGAATACCCATCAGGAACAACATCAAATGCATCATCTGCATCTCCCTGATAAGGAATTAATTCTACTACCTGTACTTTTTTAAGGTCAGCAGATACTCCAGAACGACCTTTGAACTTCCATTCATAAGTCGTGTATAACACATTAACAGTAGAACCATTACCAATTAAGGTATCTATCATAGTTCTTTTCTGTGCATCAAGAACTTCAGGTGCTTTATTCATGTTACCGTCTTTTCTTTTAACATGTCTTTTGATATTAACAAAGTCTCCTCTGTCATCACTTTTGTTCTTTATAGTAAGACCATCTTTTTCTGCAATAGCCTTGTTTGCTTCATCCAAATTACATACATCAATACTCCATGTACCATCTGCATCAAAGGTTGTGTTTGGGCTGGTCACGCTTGCCCAATAAGCTTTACCACTAATTACACTCATGTGTACTCCTTTTTTTACTTGTTAAAATTATATTATAGCATGATTTAACTATCATTGTCAACACTTTTTTTATCTTTCTTCTAACCATTTACTTGCTCGCTTACATACTTCAGGGTTATCTTGAAAATTTCCTAGAGATACATTACATGGATCACATATCCAACCTCTAGCTTTACCTGTCTTATGATCATGATCTAAAACCCATATACTTTTTTTACGAAAGTTTGGTACTAGTTCATAAGTATCTTTATAAACAACTACTTTTGCATTTGCTCTTTCTAATAACTCCTTACCTGTTTTATTACAAATATAACAAACATGATTTTCATCCGGTGGTACTTGAGCCTTAACTCTTTTTGATTGTTCTCTTGATTCTTTATTTTCACAAGTCCTACACTTCTCTGATAACACTCCTTTGTTATTTACTAACGCAGTCTTAACAGAAAAAAAAATAAATGGTAAAGATTTTTTACAACTAATACAAGTTTTTTTATCAGCATCTTTAAAAATTTCTTTTTCAAAATCATCAAACAGGTTTAACTGTTCTAGTGTGTCTCTGTCCATGTCGTTCCCACCTTGTAATCATTATCTAAAGGACATCTTAACTTCAATGTCTGTTCTGTTTCTTTCATAGCTATCTTTGTTATAGCACAAAAATCTCCTACATCTTTATTTAAAACTTCAAATTGATATTCATCATGAACAGACGCAACCAACTTTACACCTAAATTCTTTTGATAAACTCTCGACATAATATGTACTAACCATTGCTTACAAATAATAGCACCAGCACCTTGAAGCAAAGTATTCAAAGCAGAATGTACACTCCTAACTTTCAAGTATCTCCCATCAATAGCTTTTATTCTTCCTCTCTTTCCGGCATCTTCAACTTGTTCTCTTAATCTTTTAAGAGCAGGAAGGTTTGACAAGAATCTTTTAATTAATATCTTTCCTTGTTCCTTTCCTGCTCCAACAATCTTACCTATCTTATCTGGCCCTGCTCCATATAGGAAAGCATAAATAAATGTCTTTGCTTGATCTCTATCTTTTATGCCAGCTAATTCCATATTCTTTGTATGTATATCTCCATTCAATATCTCATCTGTATAAGTAGTATCTTTGAGATAATGTGCAAGACAACGCAACTCTAAACCACTAGCATCTGTACCCACTAATTTATATCGCACTGGGTCTGATACAGTCCAAAGATTTCTACAGTCTTTACCATATGGGGAATAAGTGGCAGGAACTTGTGCCATGTTAGGTGAATTATGTGCCATGCGACCAGTAACAGTTCGTAATGTCATTACTCTTCCATGCACTCTCTCATCTTCTTGACAAGCATCTATCCAAGCTTCAATCATAACAACTCGTTTCTGCAATAGAAAATACTTGGCAAATCTTTCAGCAATAACTTTTAATGATGGTTCTTTAATAGTTTTTAATACAGATTCGTTCATAATAATATTATCTTTGTCTGTATATTGACTAGGTTTCCAACCTCGCTTAATTAATCTATCAGCTATCTGTTGTCTTGAACCAATGTTAAAAGGTATCTCTTTTGTTTTAGTCTTCATCTCCACAATCGTTGGTTCAAATTCTTCTAAAGACCACTGCTCTAAATCATGCAGGTCATCTCGAAGTTTAGCTCGCAACTCTTGTGCTTTTCGCATGTTAAATGCAAAACCATTGTTCTCCTGTTGGTTTAAAATTAATCTAACTTTATGTTCTAAATCCACAGACTCTTTTGAAAATCCTTTTGATTCATTTATTAATTCTTTGTAAACAACATGTGTTATTTCTACATCTTGTTTACAATAGTCTAGCATTGCTTGATTATACACTAAAAAGTTTACTCCTTCTCCACCTTTTAACATATTTAATTTCTCACCCCATGCTTTAAGACTATGACCTTTATCTCGTAAAGGATTAAATAATTGTGACAAAATTAAAGTATCAATAATTCTATCTGGTTTTATATTAGTACCAAGCAATCTATTTAATATTGGTGCATCAAAAGATAAACCATTATGCATAATAAATTTGTCTACATTTTTAGACCATGAATTAAAACTATACAAATGATCCGGATCAAATACTGTAACTAAATTTGTATCTATATTCTTTGCTACAATACAATGAATTTTACTAGGATTAAACCCATCTGTTTCAATATCAAGAACGACTTGCATTCTCTTCCTCTCCACACCAATTACAAGCCTCTCCTTTTCCTATCATCATATCACTACAGTCTACTTCACAATAATGTTTCCACATTTCTGGTTCATCTTCTTTTTCATTTGACCATTTCTTATATCCCTCTGTCCAATCTTCTTTACCTTCTTTCTTATCCCAGTAAACCAATACAAATGCTTCACACTTTGGACAGGATAAGTTTGAAACTATATTGTGGTCTTCATGTTCCTCACAGTCATGGTCACCACCCCAGATTAATTCTGTTTGACAATTATAACACTTCATTAGAAAGGTACTCCTTCATTTTTATCTCCTGATTGTTCTTCATAAGGATTGTTTATTTGTGTCATTCTACCAGATTTTTTATCATAATGCAAGTAAGAACTTACTCCAGTCTCTCCGGTGTATCTATTCTTTAATATACGAATCGTTGTAGTGCATGCTATGACCTCATCATCTGACTGCTGATTTCTCTCTAATGCTATCACACTATCAGATAAGTGTGCAATGCTGGCACTCCCTCTTAAATGTGAGAGAGTAACTTCCTTACCATTCTCGTGTCCTAGATCTCCTGTCGGTCTACGGAGATGTGATACTAAAAGAAGTCCTACTCCGGTCTCCTCTACCAATGAACGCAACTTCGTCATCAATACATCAATAGATTTTCTCTCGTCTCCATCATCTTGACCACTCACAAGGATAGAAAGATGGTCAAGGAATATCCATTTACAATCCAAAGACTTTGCCATATATCTAATTCTTGAAAGTATTTCATCATTACCAATAGAACCAAAGTGGTCAAAGGCAAAGAACCTACCAGATCCTATGGTATCTTTTTGCCATATGTTTAACTGCTCTCTGGAAAATTGATTTCTAATTTCTTTAATGTACAGTCTTTGGTTTGCTTCCACTGACATAATATTAAAAGCAGTATTCTTTGTGCTCTCTTCTAGTGCTAATATTCCTATGTTGTCGTTAGAATTTTTTAGAATATGATACATTAACTCTCTCATAATAGAAGACTTGCCCATACCTGCACCACTCGTAAATGTAGTTAGTTCTCCTGTCCTCATACCATAAGTCTTTTCATTCATATCACTCCAAGGATATGGTATAGTCTCACAATACTCCTCTTCATAAAGAGAGTCTCCTAACTTGGATAAGTTCATAATGCCTGCCGGTGTATATGTTTCTGCACTCCACCAAGCTTGCACAAAATCTTTTGCCTTACCCATCTTCTGATATTCATTAGGATCTTTGTATTCTAATCTAACAATCTTACATTTGTTAGGCTCAAATAACTGTGCTACTTTTTGTGAGGCCTCAACACCAGGTCTGTCATTATCAAAGCAAACCACCACATTCTCAAAACTATTTAGATATTCCAGGTGCTGTTTACAATTCTGTACAGCACTTTGAACTCCATTCTTTATTGATACCACTGCCCACTTACTTCCTAACATTTCGTAGGTAGACATAGCATCTATCTCTCCTTCAACGATAGTAATATATTTACCACCGGACTTAAATAAATTCTGACCAAAGAGTAAAGCATCTCCCATATCTCCTTGAGACCATATTCTTTTACCTTCTACTTGACGAACCTTTGTAGCTATATGACTACCTTCTGCATTATAATACTCATAGTAATGATGTGATATAATTGAACCATTACTTCTTAACTTTGTTCTATACTTCCTAGCAGTTTGTTCTGATATTTTTCTATCAGTTATATCTCTATACTCTCCAGTGCTAGAGACTTTATCCGGCATCTCTACTACCTTATTAGTTCTTTGTAAACCATTCTCCATTTTTGCCTCTCCTATATTATTAAATCTTTTGTTACAGGAAAAACAGAAAGCATATCCATCTGAATGAATATTATATCCTTTACTTGATTCTCCACAAGGACATCTGCCTCTGCTTACCCATTTAGCACTCTGCATTAAAGTATTCCTGCGTTACTTAAACCTATGACAGTATATATAACTGTATACCACAATAAAAATTCTAACACTTTATATTCCTTTCTAATTATTTAAATGTATAATATATCATCATAATAAATACATATAATACCCATAATGATAATAATAATATAAATATATTTATTATATATTTTAATAAATAATTATTAATTATATTATATATTATATATATATATTTATATATTATAGAAAACTTTTTCATAATGTCAAGAAGAATCTTTTAAACTAATATTAAAAAGTCTTTCAGCATAATCTATATCATGACCAATACTATTCTTACAGTCTTGTTTAGCATACAGTCTAGCTTCTTCGTTAGACAAACCTTCTCTTTTATATTCTTTAAATAATTTTCTATACAATTTCTTTTCGTCTCTCTCCCACAAATTAATCATCATCTTCATCCTCATCATATGTAAACATACCAATTTCGTAACTCATCTCCTCTGCCTCTTTATCATCTTCTATCAACTCTGGATCTTGATCTGATAATTCTATGGTATCAAAACCAGTATCTTCTTCTGTCCAAGTGTTAATCATATTACCCCAGACATATTCTTTTACCTGTTCTAAACTCCAATCTTTTGGAACTTCTACAAGTGTTGAATATATCACTTGTTTTAAACCTGAAATTCTATAACATTTTGTTTCTACTTCCATTGTAATTCTCCTAATAATTATATAATAAAAAAAATAAACTTACAAATAGTAAGGCCGGAAAGATATTATTTGCCCACAAATATTTAATCTTCTTTGGTTTTTGAAACCACCTACCTGTAACTTTTAGTCTTCTTTCTCTTGCTCTATCCACCGGTTTTAAAATCTTTCTTTATATGAGTAGCATCTGGGTTCTCTGAATCTCCTTTCCAAACATCTCCTTCGGTGAGTTCATATCCAGAATTACTCTCTATATTAATTTTTCTTCTTAATTCATAATTTTCATCTGCTAATACTTTAATTCTTTTATGTGCATTAACGAGCTGTTCTTGTAATTCTTTTACATTCTTTTCTAACAAAGTTATTACTACTGGATCATACATTTTTTTCTCCTATCTTTTTGATAATATATATGCTATTAAAATTAATAACATTCCTATGATAATGCCACCAATAAAAGCATAAAGAATATGTGTTTGATAAACATTTACATAAATCATTGTAAACTCACAACCTTTACACCTTGTTGTTCTGCAAAATTTATATCAACTCCCCACTCCTCTAAAGTATCATATGCTTCTTGTTTAGTTTTAAATTTTAGTGGCATATTATGTTCGTCTACTAACTGGTCAACCGGAAAGGTAGAAGTCCACTTACACTTTCTTACCCACCTGTCTGACTTAAATTTATACTGTGCGATCATAAACATTTTGTTCTCTCTTTCTATCATACCTCTTTTTATTTTTGACAATTCTCTGTCTATATCTTGTGTCAAGTAATTTTTTTGCCACAGGATTTGGTATTCTTGATATTGGTTTTATTTTATTCATAGTATTCCTACATCTATTATAGCACATATAATTAATAGGTGCAACTAATCATCTTCCTTATCTCCAGAGATAGCACCTATCTTAAAAGGCAGTATCTTCGCCGGCTTCTTTGTTTCTTTAACCACAGATATTTTGTCAAGCAATTCTAATGATGCATCAAAATCTACTTTTTCTTCAGTAAAGAAAAATTCTTCCAACTCATTGTACCCACCTATATGTAAAAAGATCTGTGGCACAGTCGTATGGCCGGCATCTTTAAATCTTTTTAACTTTTCAGGTGTGTTTAATAATCTCTCTTCAAAATGTTCTCCGGCAGATCGTAATAAATCTTTTGCTTTATTACAAAACTCACAAGAGTGTTGTGTATATATAATATATTTAATCATATGCTACATCTCCCTCTACAATATCCATTTGTCCATCATCTCCATATTCAGTGCCTTCATAAGTAACTGTAACATTTACTTTACCACTAGGTATCTCACCAACTTCAATAGTCGTTCCTTCATCTGGTATGCCGGCCTCTATGTAGCAGTCTTGTAGTTCTGATTCTGTAAGTTTCCTATCAGATTCTATTGTATATCTTCTAGTATCTTGTGACCATTCCTCTACGACATATGTATATTTACTCATTAAAATTCTCCTTCTCTACTTCTTTTCTTAATCTATGGTTGATAATATCTAATAACATACTTGATGCTACTGTATTGCTTGGTGCAGTATCAAATGCAAGATCCGTAACTAATAACTGTACTGCAATAATAGTATTAGGTATAGTTACTTTGTCTTGTATCTCATCAAATAAATCTAAAATTTTATCTGTTACTAATTCTACTTGCTCGGCATCTCCAAGTGGTCGTTTATCATCTAGCTTTACCACCTTTAGTTTTGGTTTAGTTTTTCTTTTCATTATATCTCTCCTCAATATTTTTTAAAGTGTAAGCATATGCTAGTATTTCTTTGAAAGTATATCTTGAAGTAGCATCTTCTCCTACCAATACTTCACATAACTCTTTATATTTTTCACTGTTGCTCATAATTTTCATCATCACTCTCCTCTATACTTGTTATATAAAATTCCTCAACAGTAGGTTCAAATAATTTTTCTGCATTATCTTTAGATTCATACTGCCGGCCTCGTTCTTCTGCACTCTTCCTATCTTGAGCATTAATATCTTTACGATAGTAATACACCTTCTTTGCATAGATTGTATATTTAGCCATCTCTATCTTCCTCATTGTATATACCTACATCAGCTAGGCATTGTTCTACTGCATTTAATATCTCTATAAATATATCTTGTCCTTCTTCAGTATATTTTGATTCAACTACTTTACCTTTATGTTTTATATAAACAATATAATTATCATAGTCTTTACCTAACTTCATCTGCATAATTTTATCTGCTTGTTCACAAGTATACTCTATGTATTCATCTGCACTTAAATAAACATTATCCATTTATTTCTCCTTCATAAAGATTATATTTTAATATTTGTTCTTGAATAAAATCTATTTCTTTTTTATATATGGTATGATTTTTAGAAATAGGTTTTTTGTTGTTGTTAGTCCATATAGATACTTCACCTTCTTCTATCTCCCACCATATTGGATACAAACTATTTGGCATCTTTTTTCTCCTTTTTCCAATGTGCAAAATCATTTAATTCTTGAAAGTGTGTTACTAACATATCAAGTGATTTACACGCACCTCTATACTCTGCTATGCTATGGCTATCATTACCTTCATACCACTCTGACTTAATATCTTTTACTGCATTCTTTAATCTTTGTAAAGTTATGTTCATAGTTTTTTCTCCTGCAAAATTCCTAATGCTGAATAAGTGTACTGTATATTTTCTTTCTTGTCAACATATACAATATTATTTCTATCTTTATAGGTAATTTCCATATTGCAACCTAGCATACGCCATAGGCCTTGATGTAAGTTCCAGTGTTCTTGTAGTGTTAAATGTTTAGTTTGCTGTGTCATCTTTTGCTCCTAAATATACCATATAAGCTCCAATTAGTAGACCAATAGCACCAAACACAATGCCGGCATCACTCTCTGTATTAATAATAATATTAATTCCAGACCACATACATATAGCACTTAATAATAACCATACCATTCTCATTTCTTTTCTATCTCCTCTCTTATTTGATTCTCTTCTCTTATTTGCTCAAGCATAAATGAAATCGCTTGTAGATCTTTTCCTAAATCAAATGACATATAATCTTGCTGTTCCATTTGTTCTACCTTTTCTTCCAGTGCATCTAGCAACTGTTCTATTTTACTTAATTGTTGTTGTCTTAATTTCATTTGTTTCTCCATATTATGTGGTAGTTTTTTCTTTTAGAGTTTAAAAACTACCAAAAACATTACTCGCAATTTAGTTCCTTTTTTTAGTGGAAGAACTAGGAGCAACTCCTCAACAAACCACATATATGTTATATCTCTGTTCAGTAACCACAAATTTCACAGAGAACCCTCAATGGTGGTTGGATTAAATATAACATACTCCAATGCCTGAAGGGAAATACAGAGGTTGCTTTATATATATCAGCAACTTGTTTAGATATTACAGGACTTATATGGTTCATTTACCCTCTTTCACATCAGCGAAATCAGGAATTACTATCACCTCTGCATCTGTTTCTATCCATACTCTAGCTCCACAGGACAGAGGTTTGTCTGGACTATACACCACCTTACACTCTCCAAGTATCTGCACCTGATGACCGTAGTTATTACTCTTGTATGTCTTTACAGTAATCACAGGTTCTCTCTTATTGTTCTTATGATTAGAACGAATCTTGTGTTGGTTTATATGTATATATTTTTTCATTATGCTACCTGTTTATTTTCCTCTTGATAAGTTTTAGCAAATTCATTCAAATCTTGCAAGTCTTTTATTTCTTTTTGTAAAAGATCTTGTGTTATTCTATTAATACTATTTACTTCTTTTGTCAACTCTCCTAAAATATCTGATATTATTATAATTCTTTTAGTAAGCTTTTGTAATTCTTCTTCTCTCCTAATTGTTTCTGAACTCAATTTTATTCTCCTTATTATTTAAATATTCTTCTTCACTCTTTGCTGACGAGGACAAGATACTCTGATACTCATCAAAGTATCTTGTTTCATCTAGAGGCATATCATAACAACTTATTCTAAACTTTGTCAACTCTTTATTTAAACGGTCTATTCTTTTATCCTTCCAACTATACATTCTTTTGTCCAAAGTCTGTTCTATCACACCATTTATCTATATAGCCACCAACAGTACAGTCTGCTATCTCACAGTCTGGATCGCCGTTGTGAAGTATAATGTTACACCAATCAGTTTTCTCTCCTTCTTTTTCTATATGTACTTCAACAATACCATCTATGCTATGTATATGCTCCATAATATCATCAAAGTTTCTATTCCATCTGCATAAATATTCTCCATCAGAGAGCAAGTCAAATCTCCAACCATCTTTCAATGCAGACTTTACCATTTCTTCAGTAGCAGAATTTATTTTTATACTTGTGCTTTTCCATTTACTCATTTTCATTTTCCTTCTTCTCATATTTTTCATAAACTTTTTTAATATCTTTTTTAGTTTCTTCTGGTAGTGAATCCCACCATTCATTTATTACAGTTTCTAATTCTTTATAAAATTTAATAGGCATATTAATCTCCTCTAATCCAAAAATCTTTATTCTTTTCACAATCATCATCTGCTTTTGCTTTTGCCTCTTCCTCTGTGTATCCTTTATCCATATATTTTTGTACTATCTCCTCATATATCTGTTCTTTACATAACTCATTGTATATATTACTCATTTCTAAACTTCCATTCTAAAGATAGGTAGATATCTTCAATTTGTTTGTAATCAATGTCGGATAATATTTTAGTATCTAAACTTGCTAACTTACATAACACATTGTGAAACATATCCAAAGTCTTTTCTGTTAAAGGTTCATTTTCTCCTACATATTCTATATTGTTTTCTCCTACACCTACTGTGTTGTCTGCTACATTATTTTCATAAGCAATATTTCCTAAAGTATCTTCTATAAAATCTTGTAAATCCCACGAGTATGGCTTGGCATCATTTGATTCGTCTAATGGTATTATACATAATTCTCTTACTTTAAAATGATTATAAATTTCTGAAGTAAGAACTTTGGAATCTTTTTTATTCTGTATACTCCTATGAACTATACAGAATAATTTATCTAGCTGATCCTTTTTAATATTACAAGCATTATCTATTTCAAATGCATTTAATATGTCATCAGTTATAAGCATTGCTAAATCTGTGTTGTTTTTACTCATAATTTTATTCTCCTATTAAGTCAATGTAAACTTGACCTTTAAAATTTTTAGTAGCATTATGCTCATCTTCTATTACAATTTTACCTATATTTTCACTACCAAAATAATGATGTTTACTATTTATTTGAACAATAGCATTGTCAGGATATTTATTTAATATATTTATTAATTCTTTTTTAGTCATAGTTTTATTCTCCTACTTTACTCCTACTTTATATATAATTACAATCTATATCTATTATAGGTTTTTCCTATACTCCTAATTTATATATAAAAAATGATATATAAAAAATACTAGCCAACTTGTACTCCAAAGTAAAGCAAAAAATACAAATAATTTTATTAAAAATATTTTCATTAATCTTTTAAAAAACCTACTATGAATTTTCTATCACTTCTACTACACCACTTGCATATTTCACACGTTATACTTTTATTTTTTTGATTGGGACACATTTTTATTTTATGTCCGTCAGGTGTTGTAGTAACTGGTTTAGATCCGACAATGGTTGCAATTGGTAAATTATATTTTTTTAATTCGTCAGCGTGTTTTAAATTATTAGCTGATAAATTAATGGTAAAGCCGTTCTCATTAGCATATTTAATTTTATTAAAATTGTCTTTTTGTTTTGTTTTATGTGTATAGGTAAAGCCATTTTTACCTTTATTGGCTTTCACTAATTGCTTTAATAAATTAAAATCTATTGCCTCATTATTGCCAGTATGAGCAAGGTCACCAGCTTGGTTATGTCTCCATAATTGACCAGTCGGCAACCTTCTTATTTCTTTTATAAATGAATCATAATCATTATTAAACGGCTTGTCCCATCTTTTATTTATGCCAGTAGCCACTTCTTGCCAGATCATTCTGGCCTTGCCTCTTTTTGCATAACAAACATTTTTATCTTTTAAAGGACAACTTGAAGGACAACTATCCTCTTCACTGGTGCTAACTGGTATAAAACCAGTTTTTTTATTTCGTGATAATCTTGTAAATCTTACTTTCATTTTATAACCTTATCATTAATTAAAAAGATAAAGGCCTATAAAATATATATAGGCCTTTATAATATTAAAACTATATCATACTTTTAAGTTTTAATTTGGTAACTATTCTTAATTTCTTCCACACGCTTTTAGTTCTCCATTGACCAGTTTTTAAACATCTATTTATATTTCTATTCTTCCACCTGTCATTCTTTATTGTGTTAAAATTAGTAATCATTTTTTTACCTCTTTTTATTGTTAATGATAATAATAGTAGACCATAAAAAAGTTATAATGTAAACCTATAATTATTATTAGTTTTTCTTATAATGTCAATTATCTGACAGTGTCAACTATTTGACTTTTAGATCCTAAAAAATGTCAATTATTTGACGTTCTTGTTTTGTTCTTTTAGATCATAAAAAAAGAGCTACCAGATATTTGATAGCTCTATAAATTTATTTAAAACGTTGAAGATACTATTTTTAAAACCTCATCATCATTTAATTTAAAAATAGTTTTATTCAAAGCTCTTGTTTTGGCCGTTGCCTGTTTTTCAGTTAAACCTCTTGAGTAGGCAGGATTTTTCTTTGTTAATTTATAGTAACCTTTACTATTTTCAAAACATAAAACAATTTCAAAAAGTATACCCCAATCATTTTTGCCTGTTTTTACACTGTAAGGATTAAAAGCAAAAGCCTTGCGACCGTTCCAGTTTTCTTTATTAATAGTATTTAATTTAGTTTTCATACTTGCCTCTTTATAAGTTAATAATACTTTATTGTCTTATATTTTTTTAAATAATGCAAGTAAAATATTAAATAATATAGTCATAATAATAGACAATAAGGTTTATAAGTAAATATAATAATACTTTTGTGTTGGTTGCCTTGTCTATACGGATCTATTATAAATGCCTGTATAATAAGCAATTATATATTATATAATCACACACTGGCCAACATCACTAAACTTTATAGACTAGCTAATAAATGAGAATTATTCTCAATAAATTTAGATCTAAAATAAATGAGAATGATTCTCAATAATTAGGATCATAAAATTAAATAGATCTATATAAATAAAAGATAGTTTTTTCAGATCTAAAGAGTAAGGCCTTGCAAATGCTAGGGGTACACACAAAAAATACACACTCTTGCTTATATATATATGCAAGTGAGACATATGCACAAAAATCTATGGGTTACTAGACATGGCCGAGTTTATATAGTATATATATTATTATAAATTATTATTATTATAATTATTATTATTATTTATTATTATTATACTTGACATTATAAAGTATATATGTTATATATATTATATATAATTATATATAACTTATAATATTATATATAAGCATGCTTTTTACTTGCTTTTTCTAAAAAACTATGCTATAATTATGATATGGAAGAGGTAATAAAGTTTAAAAAGCACCTGGATAACAACATAAGGTATCATTCTAAACATGATTTCCTTACATTTGTACGTAGATTTGCTCCAACGTTAGTTTCAGATTGGCAAATGGGAAAGCATATTGAAGTTATATCCAATAAATTAAAACAATTAGAAGAAGGAACTATAAAAAGGCTGATGGTATTCTTGCCTCCACGTAGTTCCAAGTCTGTTATTTGTTCTAAATTGTTTCCAGCATGGTATATAGGAAGGAACCCACAACATGAGATACTTACAGTCAGTCATAGCGACCAGCTTTCTAGCGATTTCGGCAGGTCTGTCAGAGATATCGTATCGACTAAATCTTTTCAAGACATATTTAAAGGTGTTTCTCTTCGGACAGACGTTAGAGCAGCAGGAAAATGGAAGACAAACAAAAACGGAAGCTACTATGCAGCCGGAGTCAAAAGTCAAATCGCAGGAAGAGGAGCACATATAGCAATTCTTGATGACGTAATGTCAGAAGAAGACTCTTATTCAGAAGCAGGAAGAAGGTATATTAAAGAATGGTACCCTGCAGGACTACGAACACGTATTATGCCTAACGGAAGTATCTTAATTATTAATACTCGGTACCATTATGATGACTTATGTGGGTGGTTACTAAAACAAGAGTCCGAGTTCTCTACTATTCTACCTTGGGAAGTTATAAGAATCCCTGCATGGCTAGATTCCACCAGTGCCGAGTTACTACAGTTGCCTGAAGGTAGTAGTTATTTTCCAGAATGGAAGACAAACGACTCTTTAAGAATAGATGAACAGGAAATACGTGCCTCAAATGGAGCTAGATACTGGAATGCTTTGTATATGCAGGACCCTACCCCAGATGAAGGTGGTTTAATAAAGAAAAAATGGATACAATGGTGGGAATATGATGAACCACCAACCTGTGATTTTATTATTCAAACATATGATACGGCATTTTCTACCAGAACTACAGCAGACTACAGTGTAATACAAACATGGGGAATATTTTCTAGATATGAAGAGAATGAGCATGGATATGAGAGTTTTGTTCCAAACTTAATTCTACTTGGTAACATGAAAGGGCGTTACGAGTATCCAGAGTTACGTAGAATTGCTCAACTTTTATATGACGAGTATCGGCCTGATATATGCATAGTAGAAAAGAAAGCATCTGGACAGTCTTTAATACAAGATATGCGTAGAGGTGGCTTACCAGTACAAGATTACATTCCAGATAAAGATAAAGTATCCAGAGTACATGCAGCTTCTCCAATGATAGAGGCAGGTCGTGTCTGGTTACCAAAACATAAGAAGTGGAGTGATGATTTATTTACAGAACTTTTACAATTTCCAAATGCAGCTCATGATGACCAAGTAGATGCTATGACAATGGCAATACATTACATGAAAGAATCCTGGAGATTAACACATCCTGATGATCCAGAATTTGAAGATGAAATAAAAGATAAAAAAAGAGTTGCATATTGGAGAGTTTAGTGGTATAATATATATAAGAGATAATAATGAAACAAGAAGAATTATATACACAACTAGCAGCAAAGACACCAGAACGCCCTGTAAAAAATAATAGTCAGTTTCCAACTGGTATTACAGATGCAGGAATGGATGAATATTTAGCTGGTGCTGATATTAGTTTAACAAAAGAACAAGCACGAAATATTTTACGTTATGGTAAACAATTAGGATTAGATCTATTAACAGGAAGTTCATTAGCAGAAGCATTTGGTTTTAGACCGGATATTATAGGAGGCGAAGGATATACTGCTTCTTATCCTGAATTATTTACACAAACAGAACAATTAGCAAAAGAAGGAAAAACAGCTGAAGCTCTTGGTAAAGGAATTGAAACTGGATTAGTTGGTATTGGTGCTGTTGGTGAAGGTATGATGTTAGGAGGAGCATTAACAGGTCCTTTCGCTGCTGCTCTTATCGGAACTGGAGTAGTATTAAAAGGAATATCAAAAGCAGGAAAATTAATTTTAGAATCTAAAAATGGTCAAAAATTTTTAGCTAATTTTACAGGAACTAAAGATTCTCCAAATATTCAAAACATAGAAATTCCTAAAGATGTTTCACCAGATGCTGATCTTAAAAAAATAATTGACAATCCAGAGATTCCAACTACGATAACAAATGATGTAGATACTGTAGATCATATACCAGACAATTTAAAAAATTTAAATGCAGCAGAAGCTATAACAACATATATAACTATGCCAGAAAAAATAACAAGGAATCAGTTAATAACGCATCCTGCTATTTCTGGTAGAGATAATGTTAATCCAAATATAGTATTAGACTTTGATGCTGCTGCTGATAAAACAAATAAATATTTAAAAGAAAAAGGTTTTGATGAAGGCAGTATTGTTCCAGTCTATAGACTTATTAAATTTAAAGTAAAAGAAGATCCAAAAGGAAATATAATAGGAAGAGAAGATTATCAAGATATAGAAACATTAATTTCTGGTTCACTAACACCAGAAGCTAATTTAAAAACTTTAGATTATTTTACACAAAGAGCTACTGACCCATCTACAAAGGGTAAAATGGGCCCTAACGATAGGTATGAAATAGTTAAATATAATGTTCCTCAAGATAAAATAAAATTAGCTATGGGTGCATATAAAAATAATATAACTTCTTCTATTAATAAACAATTAAAAAATAAAAATATTATAGCTAAACCAATAAAAGGTTTTAAAAAAATTAATCCTGCAGAAGATGCTAAAAAATTAATTAATATACAAGATGAAATTATTGCAGATGTTTCTGGTTTAGAAAAAATTAAATTAGGAAATTTTTCATCTTATCAAGATTTAAAAGATAAACATATAGATAAAATTATTTTTAATAAAATTAAAAATATAGATGATTATAAAAAGCAAATAAAAGAAGATTTTGATAAGATGAGATTAGTACATTCTACTAGAGACGAAGCATTTAGAATGGGAAGATCTGAAAATGAAATACTGGATAATGAACTAGAAAAAGCAATGCCATTTTTAGATAAAGTTACAAGATTTTATAATAAAGCTTATGTAACAAATCAACCAGCAGAAACTTTACAAATATCACAAAACCCAACCTTTTCAAGATTAGAAGATGCTGTAAATAATTTAGAAATGACAAAAAAAACTTCTGGTGAAGCATATTTAAATAGATTAAAAGGACAAGCTAAACAAGAAGAACTTGATTGGACAGGATTAACAAAATTTTTAAAAGGTAAAAAAGAAGTTACAAAAGAACAAATTCAATCCTATATGAAACAAAATAGTATTCCTATTGAGGAAAGAGTATATAGTTATAATCCAAAAGATCCTGGATGGAAAGGTAATCCTAGACCAGCTCATGCTGCAGCTACTATAGATGGAGATGATAGAACTAATTTAAAAAATTATAGAGAATTTGTTTTTACAATTCCTCAAAAATGGCGAGAAAGAAATTTAGAATATCCTTTAACAAATAAAGAAGAAGTTCGATTAGCAGAATTAGAAAGGATAGGTGATAAGTATATAAGTGATACACCAGAAGGACTTACAATAGAATGGCGAGGTTTAAAAGATAAATTAGAAAATTATGAAAGAAAAAATAAACCTATAGAATTTATTCCGAGTCATAATTATGGTGATGCAAATTTAATTTCACGAGTAAGAGTTAAAGATAGAATAGATAGTGATGGAAACCCTACAGTACATATGGAAGAACTACAATCAGAACTTGCAGCTGATACACTAACAGCTCAAAAACAAGCACAAAAAGATGCTGATTCTTTTTATATACTAGGTGATCCTAATGAAGATAAAACTTTACTACCAGGTATTACAGAACAAGATATTAAACTATTACGAAAAGGTTATGCTCCAGAAGGTATTAAATTTAGAAAAAACAAAACATTTCAAGAGTTATTAGCAACTGATAAAGCTATACATAAAAGATCAAAAGAATTACAAAAAAAACACAATGTAGATGTAGATGATTTAGGTGGTAAGTTAACAGCTTTACGAGATAAAAAAAATAACGTAGAAGGCGAGATAAAAGACTATCAACAAAGAGCAAGCCCAGCTGATGTAGATAAAATTAATTTTATATTTAAAGAAGACTTAATGAATATTAACAAAGAAATAGATAATATTACAAAAATTTTAGATGATTTTAATGAGATATATAAAAACGATAAAATATTAAATAAATTAAGTAATAAAAGTAAAAGATTAGCAAATAGAAATCGTTTAAATACATTATTAAGAGAGTTACCACCAGAATTTCCTGTGCTATCTATAGGTAAAAAAGATGATTGGTATAAGCTTCCCATAGATAGAATAATACGTGATGCTGCAGAGAGAGATATACCGAGTGTTACTTTAACGCATGGTAGAGTACAGTATAATAGATATTCACAATCAAGAGGGCAATATGATTTACAACGAGATAAACTAGAAACACGAGATACATTATTTAAAAATTTTGATTCTTTCTTAAAGGATGTTGAAGATCTTGAATTTCCAAAAAAAACAAAAGATGATTTAAGTTTTTCAGATTCAGAAAATAAATATATTAAATATTATAAGTCTGATTATTTACCAATACTGTCTCTTGCTAATAAAGAAAAATTAGATAAAATTTTATCTAAATATAAATTATATAAATTATCAGCACCTGCATTACAAAGAATATTTAAAATAGCAGACGTTACAAATGCCTACTCAAAAACTAAAAAAAATAAAGAAGCTATAAAGCAAATGATAAATGATTCACTTTTAATTCATAAATCAGCAAAGGTTGGTAGAAATTATGATACAAAATATGTAGGATATTTAGATGATATAGCAAAAAAATATAATGCAAAACGTGATACTACATTTGTTGATAATAATACTAAAGATGGTGCATCATATAGATTAGAGATTACACCACAAATGAAAAAAGATTATTTAAAAAAAGGAGCAGCTAGATTTAAAACTGGTGGCTATATTAAGGAGAGGTTATAATGGCAATAGAAAAAAATCCATTTGAACAAAAAACAGAAACAACAAATGTTGTATCAATAGAAACACCACAAGCAGATGCAGATGTTTCTTTTGAAGTAGATACAGATGGTGGAGTTGTAGTAAATTTTGGTGAAGAGAATATACAAGAAGAAGTTGTAGCAGCAGAATACTATGCAAATATTGCATCAGATTTAGATGATCAAATATTAAAAACAATTTCACATACTGTAATTGATAACTTTCAAGCAGATAAAGAATCTAGAGGAGAATGGGATTCTATGTTTGAAAGAGGTTTTGATTTATTAGGTTTAAAATTAGAAGATGCGACAGAACCTTTTGAAGGTGCATGTACAGCAGTTCATCCATTATTAATTGAATCTGCTGTTAAATTTCAAGCAAAAGCATCACAAGAATTATTTCCTTCTGGTGGGCCTGTTAAAGCACAGATATTAGGAAACCAATCTGTTGATAAACAAGAACAGGCAAATAGAGTTCAGAACTTTATGAACTATCAGTTGACTGAACAAATGCCAGAATACTTTGATGAGTTTGAAAGAATGTTATTTCATTTACCACTCATAGGTTCTGCCATTAAGAAAGTATATTATGATGCTGGATTAGAAAGACCTGTTTCAGAGTTTGTACCGATTGATCAATTCTATGTATCGTACTATGCTTCTAATTTACGAAAAGCAGAACGATATACACACGTAATTTATCGTAATCCGGTTGATATGCAAAAAGATATGGAGTCTGGTATTTATGTTGATACAAATTTACCAGATGCTAGTAGTCCATCTCAAACAGGTTTTGCAGAAAAAATAAATACTATTATGGGAATATCACCAACATCTGATAATGATCCACAATATGTATTACTAGAACAACATTTATATCTTGATATCCCTGACCCAGAATGTCAAGAAGGCGAGTTTGCTCCTTATATTGTAACAGTAGAACAGGAGTCTCGCCAAGTATTAAGTATTCGTAGAAACTATAAAGCAAATGATGCAAATAAAGAAAAAAGGATGCATTTTGTCCACTACAAATTTGTGCCAGGCTTTAGTTTTTATGGGTTAGGTCTTATACATTTCCTAGGTAATTTAACATTAACGGCAACAGCAGCAATGAGAAGCCTTGTTGATGCTGGACAGTTTGCTAATTTACCAGGAGGATTTAAGGCTAAAGGAGTAAGAATGGTGGGCGACAACGAACCTATTGCTCCTGGTGAGTTCAAGGAGGTCGAAGCAACTGGTATAGACTTACAAAAGGCGATTGTTCCTCTCCCATATAAAGAGCCTTCCTCGGTACTATACAATATGCTTGGATTTGTAACTGCTGCAGGTCAGAAGTTTGCAGACAGCACAGAACAAATAGTTTCTGATGCTGCCTCCTATGGACCAGTTGGAACTACTATGGCTTTAATAGAAGCTTCTAGTAAATTCTTTTCTGGTATTCACAAACGATTACATAAATCTCAACGAGATGAATTTAAAATTATTGCTGAAATAGATTATGATTATCTTCCAGCACAATATCCTTATGATGTTCCAAATGCTAGTAGAGAAATATTTAAAAAAGATTTTGATGGTGTTGTAGATGTTATACCTGTAAGTGATCCTAACATACCGAGTAATGCACATAGAATGATGTTAGCTAATATGGCTTTACAAATGGCACAACAATCACCACCAGGAATGTTTAATCTTGAAGCATTAAATAGAACAATTTTAAATGCTGCTAATATGCCGAACATAGAAGAGATATTACCAATGGCACCACAACCTCAACCATTAGATCCTGTATCTGATATTATGGCTGCTACAAAAGGTATACCTATAGCTGCATTTCCAGGACAAAATCATGATGCTCATATTCAAGTAAAGATGGCATACTTACAAGATCCTATGAATGGTGCGAATCCTATTATGGCTAGAGTAAAGCCAGTATTAGAAGCTAATATACAAGAACATACAACTATGAAATATCAAGAACAAATGAGTGGCACTTCTAGAGTTATGATGGAGCAAATGCCACAACAACCAAGAACACCAACAGATGTTGAAGCTGTTATGGCTGCTGCAGCAAAAGATGTATTAAATGCAAATATGGCAGCAGGTCAAGTTATGACACCAGAGCAACAGTTAGTTGCATTAGAACAAGCAAAAGTTGAATTAGAAAAAGAAAAATTAAAACTTGATGCTGCAAAAGAAAATGCAAAGATAGCTATTGAAGCTCAAGAGTTAGATATTAAACGTCAAGCTCAAATGATTGATGCTACTGATAAAGGAATGTCAGCACAATTACGAACACAAAAATCTGATGCAGATAGAACAAGTAGAGAAGCATTAAAACAATTAGATGTAATGACTAAACTTGCTATTGAAGAAGATAAAATTGAATTAGAACAACAAAAAATGCTTTTTGATTCTGCAAAGAAACAAACTGAAATAGAACAAAAAGAAGATTCAGAAGCATTAAAATTAATAAAAGATATTAATAAATAATTTCTAGGGTTTATTAACTTCTACTGACTGACCTAGCAGACCTGCCGAGACAGTAGATTATTTAAGGAGAAGAAAATGGCAAACACAACTTTTAATGGACCAGTCAGGTCCGAAAGTGGTTTTAAACAAATCACTTTATCAAATGGTACAGCAACTGATAACTTTACTATTGATTCAAGTGGTAATGTATCTGGTACTGGTACTATGAAAATGACAGGTGCTACTAATTCTGTTGGAGTTATAGAAAGTATTACTGCTGCAACAAAAACTGTAACATCTGGAGATTCAAATACTACCTATCTTTTAAATAGAGCTGCAGGTATTGTTGTAACTTTACCAACTGCTGCTGCAGGATTAAACTATTCATTTATTATTGGTACAACTTTTACAGGTACTTTTAGTCTTGATGGAGCATCTGCGAATGATATTTATTCAACATCTTCAAATTTACTTATTTGGGATAAAGATGCACCAGGAACTGTAAGTGCTAAACAATTTTATGCTGATGGTTCAGATGATGATAAAATTGTAATGGATGCTGATACTAAAGGTAGATTTGTTGGTGGCAGAATAAATTGTATAGGTATTGCTACTGGTGGACAAGGAAGTGCTACTGCTGTATGGCATGTAGATGGAATTGTTTACGGAGATGGTTCATTAGCTACACCATTTGCTTGATAACTAATGGAACTATTTGATGAAATAAGACATGCTTATAGTGAGGAAATTAAAAAACTACAAGAATCATTAGGTAATGGTTCTGCTGAAGATTATCCTCACTATAGGCAAATGGTTGGTTCTATACATAGTATAGAGTGGGCTAAACAAACTTTTGATAATATAGTAAAAAAACGACTGGAGGAAAATTAATGCAACAAGTAGCTTTAGGTAAAGCAATGAAAAATAATACCTGGATATCTGATGATAATAAATTAGATCCAGATATTTTACCAGACTTGCCTGGATATCATGTTTTAGTTAGACCAATAAGTATAAAAGAAAAAACTAAAGGTGGTATATTATTACCTGATGCTGTTAAAGATGATATATCATATTTAACAACAGTAGGTAGAGTTTTAAAAATTGGCGATTTAGCTTATAAAGATATAGATAAATTTCCAAATGGATCATGGTGTAGTGTTGATGATTATATTTGTTATGGCAAACATGCTGGACAAAAATTATTTTATAAAGGTATTAAGCTTTTATTATTATTTGATGACCAAGTAATGATGAGAGTTGAAGATCCAACACATTTAGATCCTACATTTAATTTAACAAAAGGTGCATTTTAAACTTGCATTTTAGTTAAATATATGGTATAATATAATTAACAAGTACGTAATACGTTTGATTCGTACACAACGGAGAATAATATGAAAGAAGAAAATTGGAATGAAGTTGATACTTCAAAATCAAATGATAAAGCTGATAAAGTAGAATTTGAAATTGAAGAACCTGTAAAAAAAGAAACTAAAAACGAAGAACCTAAAAAAGAAATTAAAAAAGAAGAACCTAAAGAACTTGAAGGTATTGAAACAAAAGGTGCAGAAAAAAGAATACGACAGCTAATTAAACAAAGAAAAGATAGAGACGATCAAATAGCTGGTTTAATAAAACAAAATGAAGAATTAAAAAATTCATTTAGCACACAGAAAACAGAGTTTAATAAAGTTAGTAAACTTAATCTTGATGCAACAGAAAAACAATTAAAAGATAAATTAGATTTAGCACGAACTGCTTATACAGATGCTTTTGAATCACAAGATAAAGAAAGATTATTAAAAGCACAAGAACAATTAAATGAAGCTCAAACTGATTTAAAAAATGTTGCAGTAACAAAAAGTAAATTTGCTGACCAACCAACACAAAAAGAACAAACACCACAACCAGCACAACAGCAACCTGTTCGCCCAGATGCAAGAGCTGTAGATTGGCAAACGAATAATGACTGGTTTGGTAAAGATAATATTATGACTGCATCAGCTTTAGCAATAGATGCTGAATTAAAAAATGAAGGATACAGTCCTAATGATGAAGATTTCTATAATGAAATAGATAAAAGAATGCGTACAGCTTTTCCAAGTAAATTTACAACACAAGAAGAGCCAGTACAACAAGAACGCACTGATGGTTCGTCATCACCATCTCAAGTGGTTGCCGGAGGGTCACGTTCCTCTCCAAATCCTAAAAAAGTTAAACTATCTCAAGAAGATGTTAGATTAGCTAATAAATGGAATATACCACTTGAACAGTATGCTGCCGAAAAGATGAGGGTAACTAAATCTGAAGGTGACTATACAACAATTAATATGCAACGTGGAGGTAAATAATGACACGAGAAAAAACACGTAGTTCTCAAACTAGGGAAACAACTGAAAGAGCACAAACAGAATATGTATTTGAAGAACCTACTTTAACAAACATCCCTGATGCTGTTAAAGAAAAGTTTAATAATTCAGGAATGACTTTGGGTTGGCTTCGTATCGAAGTTAAAGGTAAGGAAGATTATCAAAACATTGGTAAGAAACAACAACAAGGTTGGGAGTTTGTAAAACCGGAGGAAGTTCCAGAGATGGGAGCCACTTCTGTCGTGAGGAAGGAAGGTCGCTATACAGGAGTAGTCTGTCGTGGAGACTTGGCGTTAGGTAAAATACCTACGTTCAAACTGAAAGCGAAAAAAGATCATTACGTAAAGCAATCGAAGGAAATGATGGATGCTGTTAATAGTCAATTAATGCGTCAATCAAATTCAACAATGCCAATAAGTAATACAAGTAAGTCTTCTGTAACAAAGGGCAGAGTACCTACGTTTCAGGAGTAATTTTTTTAACAACTTTTTTATGAAGGAGATTTACAAATGGCTACATCTATGAATCCATTTGGCTTTCTTCCTGCTCGTAAAAGAGACGGTCAACCAAATAGTGAAGGCTATGGTCAGATAGTACAACCTGTTTCTAATTCAGCAGTAGGCATGGTATCTTTAATACCAACTACTATTTTTGCTGGAGATATGATATTTGTTGATGCTACTGGTACAATTTCCCCTGCTGTAAGAGCTTCTCTCAAGATAACAGGAGTTTTTCAAGGATGTCAATATGTACAAAATGGAGAACCAAAATTTTCTAGATATTATCCTGGTGGAATCAGTGCCTCTGACGTTAAACTTCATGTCATTACAGACCCTACACAAACATATTATGCTCAAGTAGACGCAGCTGTTACTGATGGAGCTATGATAAAGTATTTAAATTATACTGTATCCAACTCTGCAGGTAGCACAACTACTGGACAATCTAAACAAAATATTGGATCTGCTGTTGCAGTTGATGCTTCAATAGGTGCCCATGTAAAGATTGTAGGTAGAAAAGACTATGATGGCGATAGTGTTTATGGGAATGTAAGTGCAGGTGACGCATATCCAATCGTAGAATGTTATGTTGTTGCCTCTAGATATGTAGGCATTCACTCCGGTGTGACTTTAGGATAATTTAGGAAAGGAAATATAATATGGCAATAAATAGAGCTGCTATTAGTAAAGAGCTCCTTCCTGGATTAAACGCAGTCTTTGGAACGGAGTATGGAGAAGTTAATAACGAACACGAGCCTCTATATGAAATAGAGAACTCTGATAGATCCTTTGAAGAGGAAGTTCTCTTCACAGGTTTTGGAACTGCACCTACTAAAAACGAAGGTGCTGCTGTTACTTATGATAATGCAAGCGAAAGCTATACAGCTAGATATTCAAACGAAACTATTGCATTAGCTTTTGCAATTACTGAAGAAGCAATGGAGGATAACCTCTATGATACTTTTTCAAAGTTAAGAGCAAAAGGTCTAGCTAGAGCAATGGCTAACACAAAGCAACAAAAAGCTGCTAATATTTTTAACAATGCTTTTAATACTGGTGTTAATGCTATTGGTGATGGAGCTGCATTTATAAGTACATCACACCCTGTTAAGATAGGTGGAAATCAAAGCAACTATGCAAACAATGGTGCAGCTGCTGACCTTTCACAAACTACACTTGAAACATCTTTAATACAAATTCAAAAAACTAAAGATGATAGAGGTATTTTGATTGGTGCTAGTGCTGTCTCATTGCATGTACCTAATGATTCAATCTTTATTGCAGATGTTATTCTTAATACACCAGGTGTAACTGGTAGTGCTGATAATGACATTAATAGCGTAAGACACATGGGATTACTTCCTGATGGGTATTATGTTAATAGAAGATTTAATGATGGGGATGCTTTTTTCATTAAGACAGATGTTCCAAACGGAACTAAAATGTTCGTTAGAACACCATTACAAACTAAAATGGAACCTGATTTCGATACAGGCAATATTCGATTTAAAGCACGAGAAAGATATTCTTTCGGTGTTTCAGATTGGAGAGGCTTTTTCGGAAACGCAGGAACCTAATAGCAAATATATGGGAAGGTATGAGTTATCTATCTTCCCATACTAACTTTAAGGAATTAATATGGCAAATAATTTTAAATCAGTTTATGTTTCTGGAAGTGATAAAGTTACAACATTTGATGGACCAAGAATAATAGCATTACATGCATATTCTCCAACTGCTGGAACTTTTGATATTACTGATGGTGGTGGGAGTTTAATAAAATGTAAACTTCCTGCTAGTGGTACTTCAGATATTTACATAGGAGAAATGGGTATCAAGGCTACAGCTACGATTAGTGTTTCTGCTCCAGCAAGTGCAGCAGCCGTAACATTAATATTAGGATAAGTTTATGCCTGCTTACTCGTATTTAAAAACAGACTTAATTAATACAACTGAAAATGATTCTTCAGAATATGAATCACACATACCTTATATTGTTGAAAAAGCTGAAAGACGATTAACAAAAGAATTAGATGATGCTGGTTTAGATAATTATGCTAGTTTTACATTTACTGCAAGTGATCCTATTGTAACCTTACCAAGTGATACAATCGTTGTTCGTAATGTAAATTATAAAACAAGTACATCATCTAATATTACTACTCTTCTACAAAGACCTTATGAGTATGCTATAGATTATTTTCCACACGCAAGTACATCTACAGGTACTCCAAGGTATTACTCAAGAAAAAATAATACACAAATTTATGTAGTACCTACACCAGCTTCGACATTAACTGGTGAGATACAATATACACGAAGACCTTTAGGATTAGCAAGTGCTACAGGTACAAGTGTAACTACATCTAATTACTTTAGTGAAAATTGTTACAATGCACTTTTTGATGCATGTATGGTAGAGTCAATGGTATTTATGAAAAACTATTCTTTATTACCAGCTATGGAAGCACAGTATAAAAATTCAATAGATGCATTAAGAAATCAAGCTAGAAGAACAAGAAGAGATGATATGGAAAGCCCAGCTAATCCAACAGGTGGACCAACACCAGTTATTAAAAATGCAGATTAATGGCTATTAATACAAGTAATATCCCATTACAAATAACAAGAGGCAATAACATGGCAAAAAATAAGAAAAAAAAATTTAAAATAGAAGAAATACAATCAGATAAATCTGATTTTAAAAAATTAAAAAAAAGAAAAGGTGGAGGTATGACATATCAACTATATGGTGGTAGTACTAAAGACTTTTCTGATGGTAATAAATTTATACAATCTTTTTATGACAAGGAGTAAACAATGAATAAAAAAAATAAAGTAAAAGAAGTTGATTTACAAACTGCACTAAAAAATATACTTAATGATGTTGATCCAACAACTTATAAACTTGCTGATAATATGACAAAAAAACAAAAAGCAAAATTAGCTGCATTAAAAGCATATAGAAGAATAGCTCCTGCTGGTTCTATAGTTGAAAGTATTTATAGTAAAATTACAGGAAAAAAAATACCTAGTTCGTCTGATGTTTTTGGTAAACAATATGATCTGGAAGGAAATCCAATAGGTCAAAATAAATTATTTAACAAGAAAAAAACAATTAATAAATCTAAAGGTGGTATAATTAATGGTAATAAATTTATACAATCTTTATATGATTAAAGGAGGAAAGTAATGACTAAATATATGAGAGGTGCAAGACCTAAAGGATCTGCTAAACCTACAAAAGGTTTATATAAAAAAAGAGGAGCTAATCAAAATAAAACAACTAATGTAAGAGGTGGAAAAACTGGTAAAGGAACTGTATTTAAAAGTACAAAAGATGTTATTGCAGAAAAGAAAAAGACGCCTATTAGAAAAAGGAATCTATTAGAAAAAATAGAAGCAGATAAAATTAAAAAAGACATGTTAGATCCTTTGAGAAATATTACATCAAGACAAGGATTTGAAATGCTTCAAAAATATTATACTCCTAAACTTTATAAAAAGACACAAGAACATAAACAATTAGATTATAAAAAACCAGATACAAAAGGAACTGCTATTAGAAAAAAATTATATAAAGCAGCTAGGTTTCCCAATCAAAAAAAATCTTCTGGTGGTCAAGCTTTAGTTCAATCTTTATATGATAAAGGATAAATAATGACAACAAAACTTACAGAAGCTGAACGATTAACTTTAATTGAAAATCAAATGGCAAAAGAATTAAAAAAGCTTCGTAAGAAACTTATGAAAAAAAACAAAAACAAAAAAGCTACAGGTGGCCAAGTTGGTGGTAATCAATTTGTAGCTTCAATTTATGGAGGATGTAACTAATGCAAATAAAAAGTAAAGATTTAATAGAAGGAGCTAATGCAAGAATTATTAATCAATCTACTGGTCATGATATCAGTGCTAAACCAACCGGACAAGGTTATGGTGCAGCTAGAAAAGGTCCAGCAGTTAGAGGACCAATAGAAGCTCAAGTAAAGGAAGAGTCTACAGAATATACTAATAATGGCTAGGACAAAAAGAAGAGTAAAAGGCAAAGGTATGAAAGGTATGACCATTGGTGGTGGTCATAAAAGACCTACTAAACAAGGAGCAGGTCTTACCAAAGCAGGAGTAGCAAAATATAGAAGACAAAATCCTGGAAGTAAATTAAAAACTGCTGTTACAGGTAAAGTAAAAAAAGGTAGTAAAGCTGCTAAAAGAAGAAAGAGTTTTTGTGCAAGGTCTGCAGGACAAATGAAAAAGTTTCCAAAGGCAGCAAAGAATCCTAACTCAAGATTAAGACAAGCAAGACGTAGATGGAGATGCTAACTGTCATATTTAATTAGTAATATTCCACATTTTAAATGTTGGGTAAGAAAAGAGTTTACATACAATCACGAAATGTATCATGGTGAGTATTTACATGGACTAGCAATTGCAGTCAATACTATACCAGACAGATGTTTAAGTTTCCAAGTAGTTTTTACTGGAGTTAATGAAGAAGAAAACGTAACTGGTGGTGCAATGTGGGCACGAATGCCAATTACAAGTTTAGTAGCAGATGAAGTTTTAGAAGAGTGGCCTGAAAGAATGGATACTCATTTAGCACAACCTTGGGACTGTTCCTCTAGAGGTCATTCTATAATAGTAATGGATAGAATAAGTTCTAGTCCTTGGTACTGTAAAATAGATGGTGAGTTTTATAAAGGTCGTTATATGTTTACTGTTGATTATACAGATAGTTATATAAGTGATGATCCAGCTCAACATAAACAAAGTCACGTACTGCAATTAATAGATGCAGATAAATGGACAGGTAATATCGTGGCATTACCTAATAATAGAGTTAGAGTAACTAATCCTGCTTTATGGGTAACAGGTAAAGGTGCACCAGATTTTGTACCAAGTCAATATATTCATTCAGCAGAAATACATGATAGTTATACTGATGCTCATATAACATTTGATAACTTATATAAACAGGAGAAATAATATGCCAATAACAATAGTTCCAATAGAGGATGATAAACCAAAAAAACCAACAGGTAAAAAACCTAGATCTCAAAAACCTCTACCAAAAAGCCCACCTCAAAAAAAACCAATTAAGAAAAAAATGGGTGGTAAAGCATCTAAATACAGAGCTAAAGGTGGTGTAATACAAAAGAAAGCCGGTAAAGTAGTATTATCTGGTATGGCTGCACGTAGAAATGCACGAAGAGGTAATATGTAATGGCTAAACTTTGCCCAAAAGGTAAAGCAGCAGCTAAAAGAAAATTTGATGTATACCCATCAGCTTATGCTAATATGTATGCATCTGCAGTTTGTTCTGGTAAAGTAAAACCTGGTGGTAAAAAGAAAAAGAAAACTACTACAAAGAAAAGAAAAACTACTCGTAGGAAACGTAAATGAATATAACGCCTGAACTAATTAATACAGTACATAATATATCTTGGTTTGATGGTATACTTTATATTATACTTGGTTTAGGTACTTATGCAATATATAAATGGATAAAGAATAGATGAGTTTACGTAAATGGGTAGGAGAAAAATGGGTAGATATAGGAGCACCAAAAAAGAATGGTAAGTTTCAACCTTGTGGTAGAAAAAAAGCTAAAGGTAGTAAACGTAAATATCCTAAATGTGTACCACTAGCAAAAGCTAAAAGAATGACAACAGGTCAAAAAGCATCTGCTGTTAAAAGAAAAAGAGCAAAGGCACAAGGAGTAGGTGGTAAACCTACAAATGTAGCAACATTTAAAAAGAAAAGAAAAGTATAATGGCACAATCAGGAACATATAATTTTAATTTAGATATAGATGAAGTAATTCAAGAAGCTACAGAAATGATAGGTGGTGAACAAACACTAGGTCATGAGCCTGCCTCTGCTAGACGTTCTATTAACTTAATGTTAAATGATTGGCAAAATAGAGGCATATTACTTTGGAATACAGATACAACAACAGTAACAGTTGCTTCTAGTGTTACAACTTATGATTTAGCTTCATCAGCTATAGATGCTTTAATAGTTACATATCAACCTAATAGCACATCAGCAGAAACTAAATTAGAAAGAAAATCATTTGAAGAATATCATATCATACCTAATAAATTTCAAACAGGTAGACCTACACAATATACTGTTAAAAGAAATTTAGCTAATCCTAAAATATTTTTATATCCTGTACCAGATGCAACTGGTCTTATACAGGTAGAATTAATACGTAAAGTTCAAGATACAAATAAATCATTTCAACAAAATGCAGATGCTCCAGTAAGATTTTTACCTTGTCTTACTGCAGGTCTTGCATATTATATGGGATTAAAAAGAACAGGTATACCACTTGAAAGAATTACATTATTAAAATCAAACTATGAAGAATTATTATTAAGAGCAATGGAAGAAGACAAAGAAAGAGCAAGTATTTATTTTAAACCTAAATTGAGAAGCGTTTAATGGCTACAAATAAAAATGCCAAAGCTATGTGTGATGAGTGTGGATTTGTTTATCCACTACGAGTAATGAGATTAAGTAGTTATGGTACATTAAGATGTCCACAATGTTTTGATGGTAGATATGATTTAAAAAATCATCCACAAAACAGAGTACCGGATACAAGAGATGATCCAACAATTCAAAATGCTAGACCAGATGATGGTGGTAGAAATTTAGAATGGCAACTTGCAGATATAACATGGAATGATGTTCCAGAACCAGATGATAGAAAATGGGGTACAGTATGAGTGATTTAACAAATAAACTAATTAATGCTACATATAAAAAATTATTACAAGTTAGTACATCTGGTAATATAGGTGTTCCAACAACATTAACTAATGTACAAACAGGAGATGGATCTAATACAGCTTTACAAATTGCAACAAGTGCAGCACAGATTAATGGTACATTAAGTGTTACAGATAATTTAGTTGTAGGAGGAAAATTTGGAGTATCAAGTGATGTTTCAATAACTGGTGATTTACAAGTATCAGACACAGTTTGTGCTTCAGCTTTTTATGGTGATGGTTCTAATCTTACAGGTGTTACTATGTCTATTGGTGGTAATATATCTGTAGGTAATGCAACAGTAGGTGGTAATCTTTATGTTAGTGGAACTACTACAGTTGTTGGAGCAACGCATTTACAAAGTTCATTAAGTGTTGCAGCAGGAGTTTCAATAGGTGGTGCTGTTAATTTATTATCAACAGTTACAGTAAGTGGTGCAGCAGGATTTTTAACAACAGCAAGAGTTTCTGGTAATACAACAATAGGTGGTACTTTAGATGTAGCAGGCAATACATCAATAGGTGGCACATCTAATATAACAGGAAAAGCTGAATTTGAAGATGATGTATCAGTAAGTGGTAATGTTGCTATAGGTGGAACTACAACTATAACAGGTGCTGTATCATTAGGAAGCACATTAGATGTTGCAGGTAATGCATCTGTATCTGGTAATTTAAACATAGGTGGTACAGCAACAATAGCCGGTAATGCTTCAGTAGGTGGTACATTAACTGTAGGGGGAGCAACACATCTTGCATCAACTTTAACAGTAGCAGGTAATACAACTCTTACTGGAACTCTTAATGTAGGAGGTGCTGTTAATCTTGCAAGTACATTAACAGTAACAAGTAATGTATCTATAGGTGGTACATCTAATATAACAGGGAAAGCTGAATTTGAAGATGATGTTTCTGTATCAGGTAATACTGCTATAGGTGGCACACTTGATGTAGGAGGTAATGTATCTCTAGGTGGTAATGTTACAATTAAAGGAGATGTTCATGTAAGTTCTAAAGTATGTGCTTCAGCATTCTTTGGAGATGGTTCTAATTTAACAGGTATAACTGCTTCAGTAGAAGGAAATATATCAGTTAATAATGCAACTATTGGAGGTAATCTTTATGTTGGTGGTACAGTTACTGTTGTAGGAAATGGAACATTTGATGGTGATGTTTCTGTATCTGGTGATATGAATATTGGAGGTCATACTACTATAGGAGGTGCAGTACAATTAAATTCTACTTTAAGTGTTGCAGATGCTGCTCATTTTAAAGATAATGTTTCAGTAAGTGGTAATGTAGTAATAGGAGGTACAACAACAATAACAGGTGCAGTATCTCTTGGCAGTACATTAGATGTTGCAGGAGATGTTTCAGTATCTGGTGATATAAATATAGGTGGACATGCTACTATAGCAGGTGCAGTTCAACTAGGTTCTACATTAAGTGTTGCAGGAGAAGCTCATTTAAAAGATGCAGTAAGTATAGGAACTACACTTGTTGTAGGAGGTAAAGCAGAGTTTGATAATGATGTATGTGTTTCAGGTAATACAGTTCTTGTAGGTGATTTAGCTGTAGGAGGAACTGCAACAGTTGTTGGAGCTGCCTCAATAGGTGGAGCTTTATCTGTTGGAGGTGCAGTAAATTTAGCATCAACATTAACAGTTGCTGGAAAAGCAGAATTTGATGGAGATGTATGTGTATCAGGTAATACAGCTTTAGTAGGTAATTTAACTGTAGGTGGTACATGTACAATAGTAGGTAATACTACTCTTACTGGTAATTTAGGTGTAGGTGGAACTGTAACAGTAGCAGGAGCAGTACATTTACAAGATGCAGTAAGTATAGCAAGTACATTAGTTGTTGGAGCTAAAGCTGATTTTGATGATGATGTTTGTGTATCTGGAAATACAGCTCTTATAGGTAATTTAACAGTTGGTGGTACAGCAACTATAACAGGTAATACAACTATAACTGGTAATTTAGGAGTAGGTGGAACCTTTAGAGTATCTACTAATACTTCATTAGAAGGAACATTAGTTGTTGGTGGTAAAGCAGAGTTTGATGGAGATGTATGTGTAAGTGGTAATACTCAATTAGTAGGCACTGCTAAAATTACAGGAGCAACAACTATAACAGGTAACTCTGGATTTTTAGGTACAGTAAGAGTATCAGGTAATACTTCATTAGAAGGACAATTACAATTAACTAAAAGTGCAGCAGCAGTTATTTGTGCAACAGCTATTAATGGTATAACATCTGTATCATTAGATTTTGGTGCATGTCAAAACTTTTTTACATCAGTAACTGCAGCACATACGTTAGCACAACCTATAAATTGTAGAACAGGACAAACAGGTAGTATTTTCTTACATCAACAAGGAGGTAGTGGTACAATGGCATATCATGCAGACTTTAAATTTATAGGTGGTACAGATCCAACCATGTCAACAGCAGATGATGCAGTAGATAGATTAGATTATATTGTAGTATCTGCATCTAGTGATGGAGTTGGTGGAGATATTCAAATGATAATTTCACAGGCATACGCATAATGGGAGTATTTCAAAATCATTTAATGGGAGCAGCAGCTGCAGCAGCAGCAGGTGGTGGAGCATTTTATTCTTATCAAATAGAACAAAGCTGTAGATTTGATAGAGGTAGTAGTTCTCATTTACATTGGTCGCCTAGTTCTTCACCTTCTAGTAATAAAATATTTACTCTATCATGTTGGGTAAAAAGAAGTGGTCAAGGTAATGCAGTAGAAACTATTATAGGTGCTGATGATAGTAGTTCAGGTCAATATAATGTGTTAGTTTTTCAATCAGGAACAAGCGAAAAATTAACTTTTCAATTAGCTGGAGGTGGAGCTAATACCTATTTAGCAACTAATAATAGTTTTAGAGATACTGGTGGTTGGAATCATATAGTGTGGAGAGTAGACACTACAGATTCAACAGCTGGAAGTAGAAATAGATTATATTTAAATGGAGAACTGCAAACTACTGGAGATGGTAGTAACCCAAGTGAAGATGCTACATTAGATTGGAATAGTAATGCAGAACAGCAATTTGTAGGAATATTTGGAGATGGAAGCAGTCATGCTTTTGATGGATATTTAGCAGAAGTTATAAATTGTGATGGACAATCGTATGCACCTTCACAGTTTGGTGAAACTAAAAATGGTGTGTGGATTCCAAAAGACCCAAGTGGTACAACATTTGGTACTAATGGTTTTCATCTTAAATTTGAAAATGCAAGTGACCTTGGAAATGATTCGAGTGGAAACAATAATGATTTAACAGCAAGTGGACTTGGAACAGACCATCAAGTTCTTGATAGTCCAACATTTGGGAGTTAATTAATATGGCAAGTAGTGGAAATTTTTGTACGTGGAATCCTTTAAATTGTAGTTCTAGTTTAAAATTTAATACAGGAAATTTAAGTACAGACCAAGATACAAATAATTGGATGACTATGTTTGGAACTATGGGTGTTAAATCTGGAAAATGGTATTGGGAATCATATCAAAATGCTAATAATAGTAATAATGCTTTTGCTACAGGAATACAAGAAACAGAATTTGGAAATGATGGTAGTTTATGGACAGGTAGTGGAAAGTATATAGGAAGAGGAGTAAGTACATATGGATATAGTTATGCAATATATACTAATGCTCCTACTTATTCTGCAAAAAGACATAATGATTCACAAACAGATACTGATTTAAGTGCAGGAACAAGTGGAGATATATATCAATTAGCTGTTGATTTAGATAATGGAAAAATATGGTTTGGTAAAAATAATACATGGGCAGATTCAGGAGACCCTGCTAATGGAACTAATGAAGCATACTCTAGTATACCTACACGAACATATGTACCTGCTTCAACAACTTGGAATAGTAGTGGTTCAGATAATTTTATTCATAATTTTGGACAAGATTCTACATTTGGTGGAGCTGTAACTGCAGGAAGTAATGCAGATGGAAATGGATATGGTGATTTCAAGTATTCACCACCATCAGAATTTTTAGCTTTATGTACAGCTAATCTTCCAATTAGTGAAAATATAGACCCTGCAGAAACTTCTGATAATTATCCTGCTAAAAATTTTAATGCAGTTCTTTATACTGGTAATGCTAGTACAAATGCAATAAGTGGATTAGGTTTTCAACCTGATTTATTTTGGTTTAATAGAAGAAGCAATTCAGGAACTTATGGTAATGGAATTGTTGATTCTAGTAGAGGAGCAGGTTTAGGATTATATCCTAATAGAGCAGATGCTGATACAACTTTTACAAGTGATTTTGCTTCTTTTGATAGTGATGGATTTACATTAAATGCAGGTTCTTCAGCTAATATAAATAATAGTGGGCAAACTTTTGCTGCGTGGTGTTGGAAAGCTAATGGAGGAACAACTACAAGTTTTACAGCAAGTGGAGATAGATTAGCAGGAACATATCAGGCTAATACAAATAGTAAGTTTTCAATTATTACCTATACAGGTAATGCTACTGCAGATGCAGAAGTTTTACATGGACTTGGAACTACACCTAATTTTATTATTTTTAAAGCTAGAAGTAATACTCATTGGTGGGGTATATATCTTAAATCTGGTGGAACAGTTCATACTGGCTATGATAGTTTATTATATTTAAATTCTAGTAATGCTTTAGCAAGTAGTCAAGCTGTAAATATAGCACCTGATTCAACTAAAATAGTTTTTTCAGGAAATGAACAAATTAATACTAATGCTGCTACTTATGTTATGTATGCTTGGGCAGATAATGAAATGCAAAAGTTTGGAAAATATGAAGGTAATGGAGATGCTAATGGAGCATTTGTATATACAGGATTTAGACCAAGAATGTTAATACTCAAAGATTTAGATGATGCTGAAAATTGGGTTCAGTTTGATTCAGCAAGAAATACTTTTAATCCTGTTGATAAAGGTGTATTTCCTAATTCTACTGCAGCAGAAACAACTGGCTCTGGTAGTGGTTTTGATGTAGATTTTCTATCCAATGGTTTTAAATTAAGATGTACTCACGATAATATGAATGGTTCATCAACTTATGTCTATGCTTGTTGGGGTGACGTGCCCTTTAAGTACAATAACACTTTTTAAAGGAGATAAAATAATATGTGGGCTTATATAAAGGATAATAAAATAGAACAAATCTATCAAAGACCAAAATCTATTATGTTAAATAATGTTCGTTATCCATCTAATATGTTTACTAAATATACAGATGCAGAAAAAGAAGCTATAGGAATATATCCTGTAGAAGATAGTGGTACAAAAGGAGATGATAATTTTGAATATACTTCACAAGCTACATATACTTGGAGTGCTTCTAATAAAAAAGTAACAACATCTTATACTATAACAGCAAAGTCTTTAGTAGATACAGAAGCTAAAGATAATTCTGGTAATAATATATTAGATGAAAAAGGCAATAAGACTTATAACTATGGTTTAAAAACATTAGCTAAAGAGAAAGCAAAGCAACAAGCTAATAATTATATATCTAAATTTAATTGGCTTGTAGAAAGATATATTTATGATAATAGTAAAACTATACCAAGTGCTGTTACAACATATGTAGCAGCTATTAGAACTGATTGTGCTAATATTGAAACAGCAATAGATAATGCTAGTGATATGACAGCTTTTAAAAAATTATATGAATGGGAATACAATAGTGATGGTAGTGTAAAAACTATAGCACCTATTCAAAAATGGAGTGATGATTATGACGTTAAAACGTACATTAGATAGATATAAAAGAAAAATAAAAAAATTATATATAAAAATTAAAAAAAGATTATTTGGTAAACTTTGCAAGTGTGACGATTAATGAAATATATATTATTAAGTTTATTTTTATT